>Ga0172368_10000093_pt1 | contig 114521 bp, 79 predicted proteins | sample Lak11m_FD_114540 | JGI IMG/M metagenome (GOLD analysis project Ga0172368, IMG submission 114540) | Freshwater microbial communities from Kabuno Bay, South-Kivu, Congo - kab_022012_11m | ecosystem: Environmental > Aquatic > Freshwater > Lake | place: Democratic Republic of the Congo: South-Kivu...
ATATGGTGATGCATCTCTTCTGAAAGGGCTTGGCGATCCTGTTTGTTCATGCGATAGGTTTTGGTCGCAAAGGTATGGCAGGGTCCACGCGCCGCGCAAGATGTATTTTACCAACCCTTTACAAAACCGCCGGGGCAACCCGGCGGTTTTTGATTTTAACACAAAATATCATCCGCCTGATTGAATTTGCTTGCAGAGCCATGAAAACCGATTTGAAAATGCGGAGTTTATTATGGCGCTATTTCCCTAATATCTTTTCAATGTTCTCAATATCTCCACGGAAAACGATCTCTTTTCCATCAGCAATGACCAGTGTTGTTGGGAAGCAAGAAATTTTTAGTTGTTCCAGTATCCGTTCATCATGGAGGAATAGTACCGGAAACGAATATTTCAATTCTTTAACTAGCCTCGTTGCCTGACCCAAAGTATCTCTGTCTAAAGGAAGATTAACAGAATAAATTTTAACATGCTGATCATTGTACTTTTTAAAATATTCATGGAGAGTAGGAAACTTCTTAAAACAAACTCCACATGCCGTATGCCAAAAATCCAAGACAACCATTTTACCTTTAAAATCTTCATTTGAAATCTTCAGACTGTCTTCATTAAAAAATGTGCAGGAAGGGTAAGGCTCTGATACCTTTCCGGAAAATGTACCAAAAGTCAATTTGTGAATCCATAATGAATATCCATGCAAGCAAACAAAGACAATTAATCCAAAAGCCAGGATGGTTACAGACAAACCAATAATTCTGTTCAATTTATAATATATGTAACCTACAATTACTGCAAGAATATGAATCAGAAAATCCGGAAGTGAGATTAATTGTCCCTCCCAATCCAAAATTCTAAGGGTGACTTGGAAGACAGATAATCCTAATAACAAAGAAATAAAAATTAGCCAATGCTCAACCAAGTTTCCGAATTTTTTCAAAAAATAAAGTGTGACGCAGAAATAAGCAATTGAACCAAAGAAGGAACTTGCCATAAAACTGACAGAAATTCTTAATAGTCCTGTTACAAACACCAGTACAAATGCAACAGTAAAAATTAATAACAACTTTTTGAAAGTCTTCATAATATTCCCTTTAAAAAGTGCAAATTCGCCTGAACGCATTAGTGTAACTTAGTTGCTTTGCCTAACGAAATTTGATCAGCAAGACTATCATTTTTAACGACCCCTTTGACGTGCAATATTGTAAGTTGGGGATCAGTATTTGTTCTCACGACTATTGAGGAGTTCTGTAATCCAAGCGACTCATCCTTATATGACCTGAGACACACATTAATGGTATCAGATTGACCTGGATCAATTTCATCTTTTCGAAATTTAACAACAGTACAGTAGCAGCTTGAATTTATTTCCAGGATTTGCAAGGAAGCGGATCCATTATTTACAAAAGGGAAATTCACATTTACTGAATCCCCGGCGTACACAAGGCCAAAATCCACCTCCTTAAATTCAAAACTTATGTCAGGTTTTTTATTAAAAGTGCAAGATATATCCATAACAAGTAATATAACTATATAGGATAACTTCATAAGAATATTGCTTAAAGATTAAATATAGGCCCTCCCACCATTTGCATTAAGGGAAGTTGCAAATAAAATTGAAAATGAAAAGGCAGTATTTAAAAGAATTTACCCCTGAGGTCCTTGAGGGTCAGTTCCGCACCTCCCATCGCATGCAGACGTGCCAATAATTCCACATCCTGTTGTTTGGGTAGTGCATTTCCATTTGGTATAGCATTTCCCGACAGCCCCAAAAAAGCATTGAGATAAACAATCTGAACAACAGTTGCAATCAACATTGGGGTTAATGTTGTCATTTGCAAACGAATTGTCATTCTGTGACAGGTTGAATCCAATGTAATAAATTTGTTGAAATGAAAAGTACTTCAACCCTTCTTTTACCCAGCGATTGGAGAAGTCTTGAATTTGTGCTTTTATTAGCGGGCTTTTCGTATTATATAATTCTGGTTTTACAAATTTTATTAACTCAGTGATATGCTTTACTTGATCTGCCGAGAAATTCTGAGTTTTTAGTATATTGGTTAATCTTGATTGACAGAACAATGCTTTCTCTAACGGGGTCAACATTTGAAATGTAACAATTGCACTTCGGTTATCCTGAATTACCAGGGCCTCCTTCACGAGTCCATAGTTTACTGTACTGGGACTTGTAACCTCGTCTTTCGAACAAGCAAATGCGATAAAAATAATACTTAAAAATAAAATGTAGTTTTTCATGGTTTTTTGTTTTAGATAATGATTTTGGTGTAACTATTCACCCCTTGTTTCTTAAATCCAAGGGCTATTAATATCCGTTCTGGTTTTTTTCAAATCACTGTATTGATAAAGCAGTCTGCAGAAAAATAATTGGTTAAATTATATTCGGTCACTTTGAATTTGGTCGGTTTAGTTTTAACTTCTTTACAACAGCGGGGTAAGGTACGATAAATTTAATGCATTGTCAAGTAATTTTTATGTACAGGTAATTACAGAAAAGTGTAATGGCGAGACCGAAGGATTCTGATATTAAATAACAGATAGTGAAATGAATATGAATTGATACACGAGAAAATCCGTTCACATTTGGATGCATATTTATAAATTTGAACTAACTATTTCTACTTTGTAAATTGAGATTCTGCAATAAAAGCATTGATAATATTGAGATTTCGAAATAATCATCCTGTTTCTCCTGTCATGGAACTGATACATTCGACATCCTGTATGAGCCATGAAACCGCTTCGGATGTTGAACGAAACCGTTGTACAAATACTGAAGGGAAAATGTAACATTACAGAAGAAGAAAAATCTTAGTCACTCTGGTTTGTTTAATAGTTGACATGCATTAACGATAAAATCCTTAGTAGGGGTATCCTGTCAGGATGCCCCTACTAAGAATTTTTAACATATTGTTCTGCCGGTTTTTATCGATCAATCATAACACCCGATATACCTTGAGATTACCGTCCGCTGGATTTCTGAAGTACCTTCGCCGATCTGCAGGAGGCGCTGGTCGCGGTAAAAGCGTTCGATGTCATAATCCTTCATCAATCCATAGCCCCCATGGAGCTGAACAGCTTCGTCGGCTACTTCGCGGGCAATTTCAGAACAATATAGTTTAGCCATCGCGGCCTCCTTTGCATAAGGCTTATCGTTCGATTTAAGCCATGCGCCTTTGTATAACAGATTCCTGGCCAGTTCGATCTTGGTAGCCATATCGGCCAGTTTGAAGGCATTGACCTGGAATTGGGCAATGGGTCTGCCAAACTGCTTACGCGACTTTGCATAGGCCAAAGCCAGTTCAAATGCCCCCTGTGCCAGTCCAAGTCCCATGGCCCCGATTGCCAGGCGACCACTGTCGAGAGTACTGAGCATGATCTTTGACCCCTCACCTCGTTTACCTAAAAGATTCGCTGCCGGGACCCTGCATTCATCGAAAAACAATTGTGCCGTGTCAGAGGCACGCCACATCATTTTACCATGCATGGGAACCCGTTTGAATCCCGGAGTACCGGCTTCCACGAGAATGGTGGAGAATTCTTTCTGCCCGTTGACTTCACCCGACACTACCTGGACGGTTGCTCCCTTATTAATGGAAGAGGCACCATTGGTTATAAATATTTTGGCGCCGTTGATGATCCAATGATCATCCTCAAGCCTTGCTGTGGTCTTTGTGGCACGTGAGTCGCTTCCTGCATCCGGTTCAGTCAGCCCAAATGCCCATGTTGCATCACCGGTTGAAAGCATGGGCAGGTATTTCTTTTTCTGTTCATCTGTTCCGTAACTCATGATGGGGCCGATCCCCAGCGAAATATGCGCCGCCAGGGTGGCAGCTTGCGAACTGTCAATCCTCGCCAACTCTTCCACAGCGATCACATAGGCAAGCGTATCCATGTCTATCCCGCCATATTCCTGCGGAGTGCGTAACCCGAAAAATCCAAGCTCTCCCATCCTTTTGGTAAGTGGTATGGAAAATTCTGCTTTTTCATCCAGTTCCTTTGCAACCGGCTTTACTTCACGCTCGGCGAAATCACGCACCGTTTTGCGAATCATGTTGTGTTCTTCAGTCAGGTACATTATGTTACTTTTAAGATTTGTTTATCTCATCATTGAAAACCAGGATCAAAGGTAAAAGAAAATTAACTCACAATTCATAAAAAACCCCGGATGCCAATTTATAAACCTTCTTCAAAACCCGTTGATCAATCGCAACCGGAAGCTTGTTTAAGGCAGCAAATTCAAGGAGGTTTTCAGTTTTAAGGTTCCCTAAAAGCTTATTCCCGGTCATCGGGCATCCTCCCCATCCGTTGATCACGCCATCGAATCTTCTGCATCCGGCCAGGTAGGCGGCATTAACTTTTTCGTACCATCCTGTGTTCGCCGTATGCAGGTGCAGGCCGAATTCCACATCCGGGAAAGCCGGGACGAGGATTGAATAAACATCCGCGATCATAATTGGGTCAATTTCCATGGATACATTTGAAAGGGAGATAATCCGGACTCCGGTTGCATATAGTCTCCGGACCCATTCAACCAGAATTTCGATGCTCCATGGTTCGCCATATGTATTACCGAAAGCCAATGATATATAGATCACAGCATTTTTCTTATGCTTTTGGCACAGTCTGGTCACCATTTCCGCTGTTGCTAAGGACTGTTCTATTGTTGAGTTAACATTCAGTTTCAGGAAAGCAGGTGAAAATGAGAATGGATACGAAATGTGCGTGATCTCATCCCTTTCAGCCAAGATCTCTGCCCCGTGAATATTAACAGCAAGGAACATCCGGTTCGAGGTTGTTCCGGAAAGGTCAAGTCTGTCCAACACATCAAGAGAATCAGCCATTTGAGGGATGATCCGGGGCGAGACAATACTTCCGATCTCAACCGTATCGAATCCTGCCCGGAGCAGGGTGTTGATATACCGGATTTTTTCAGGTATGGAAATGATGCGTGAAAATCCCTGCATCCCTTCGCGGGGTGACTCGATGATCCTGATCATCCTTTACCGGTGAGAGTTTTTGGAATCCTGCCGCTTTTGACCGCTTCTGACCGAAGACGCCTTCCGACGATCCGTTCCGTCATCAAACCGATCTCGAGCACTTTATCTACATCCAACTGTGTATCGATCCCCATTTCATCCATCATCACCACCATGTCTTCAGTGGAGACCAGCCCGGCAAGGTTCGGGTCTTTGTAATAATAGCTTCCGGTGCCGGCGACGGGAACCCCGCTGACAAAATTCGCAGGCTGTCCGCCAATGCCTCCCATCGTCGATTCAAAGTTGACCATCCCGGCCTGAAGGGCAGCCAGAACGTTTGCAAGACCCCATCCCCGGGTGGTGTGGAAGTGTACGATCTGCTTTTCGATTCTGACCCCGGAATCGAGCAGCATCGAATAATAACGGAAAACACGGTCGGGTGATGCCGAGCCGTCATGATCGGCATGTTCCACATCGTTTGCCCCGATATCAAACCATCGTTTAGTGAATTCAATCGCCTTTTCCATCTTTGTAGGTCCTTCGATCGGACAACCCCATATGGTGCTGACAGTCCCGTTTACTTTTAGTCCGGCTTCCCTGGCCAATGGAATATATTTTTCTGCCATTTTCCAGTAATCTTCAAGCGAAATACCCGAATTCTTACGATGATGTGATTCGCTTGTCGATACCATTAAAAGAATCCGGTCAGGTCCCCAACCCTCTTTTTTGGCCTGAATGGCCCTCTCGATCGCCTTTTCACGAATGGTTATGGCCGTAATGGACACTTTGTCGATATGGGATGACACGACTTTGCTTGCCCGGATGCGCTTCAACACGTCATCGGCATCTTTGAACTGCGGCATCCCTGACGGATTGCCGAGGTTTGTCACCTCTATATGCCGGAATCCTGCAAGGATCAGTTGCTCGGCAAGCCATACCTTCGCATCTGTCGGGATAAATATCTCTTCGTGCTGGAATCCGTCCCTCACGGTAATATCTCCTATGGTTACTTTTTTGGGGTAATTCATCTTTATAAATTCATAATTCAAGATTCATAATTCATAATCATCACCTTGTTAAAGTGATTGAAATTATTCTTTTTCAATTTTCAGATCTTCAAATTCCACAAGCACCGCGCTGCTCTCCACCCGGTCATTTAAGGATACGTTGATGGTTTTTACCACCGCATCCCGTGGTGAAATGATCAGGTTTTCCATTTTCATGGCTTCAATGATTACCAGAACTTCGCCTTTCTTCACCTTAACACCTTTATTTACCTGAATCCTGATTACCTTACCGTGCATTGGTGATGTCACGTGATCACTGTCCCGGCCATGGGTATCGAATCCGGATGCAAAAACCGATTCGGCAAGTAAATCGTGTCGTTTCAGCCTGAAAATATGTCCAAGTGTACTCACATAGGCCTGATTTTCACCATCCCCGGATATCCAGGACATATAATGGTTATGATCTATCGTAAAGTCGATCCGGTTTGGCGAAAAGGCGACGGGAGAGGCCTGATATTGTATTCCCCGGATTTCAAAAATATAACGGGTTTCAGAATATCCAGGTATTTTTACAATGATCTCCTCATCCTCAAATTGTACCCTGATACTCATCTGGTTACGCCAATACCCTATGGTCTCCCACAGATTGGTTTTTTCACAACCCGCTGGATTCGTTTTGATGTTATGCCTGAGGGTGAACATCAGGTAACCGATCATGGGAACGTGCGCCGGAATTTCTGCCTTTTCGGTGATGATCTCTGTTGTAAGTGCAGCCGTGTGTTCATCACAGAATTTCGTGGAAATGCTGTTAAGCCGGAAGGCTTCGCTCTGAAGTATTTTAACAAGATAGGTAATGTTTGTCCTGACGCCATGAATGATATAATCGTTTAACGCCAGCAACATGGAAAGTCCAGCCTCATGGCGGTCTTTTCCCCACATGATCAGCTTGCATATCATTGGATCGAACGAACTTTTGATCCCGGTGTTCGCCGTAATGCCCGTGTCGATACGGATCCCTGGAATTTCAGGCTCTTTGTACAAGGTCATCCTTCCCGGTGATGGCAGGAAATTGTTCGACGGATCCTCTGCATAAATACGGCATTCTATGGCATGGCCGCTTTGGCGGATATCCTCTTGTTTCAGCCGGAGCTTATTCCCGGCAGCAACAAATAACTGTTCCTCAACCAGGTCGATCCCTGTCACCATTTCAGTCACCGGATGTTCAACCTGGATGCGGGTGTTCATCTCGAGGAAATAAAAATCCAGATTCTTGTCGACCAGAAATTCAATGGTGCCGGCATTGTTATAACTGATTGCTTTTCCGATGGAAACAGCCGCCGTACCCATTTTTTCACGTACTTCAGGGGTGAGGGTAGGGGATGGAGATTCCTCAATGATTTTCTGATAACGACGCTGAATGGAGCATTCGCGTTCGTACAGATGGATCACATTCCCGAAGTTGTCACCCAGGATCTGGATCTCGATATGGCGTGGTTCTTCGATATATTTTTCGATATAAACGGTCTCATCCCCAAAATAGGCTTTCGCCTGACGGCTGGTCGATTCGATCGCCCTGGCGAGTTCCTTTTCATTATAAACGATGCGCATCCCTTTACCGCCACCACCTGCTGCTGCTTTGAGTAACACAGGGAATCCAATCAGGTGGCCCTTTGTTTCAAGCTCCGCTATGGTCCCGGTCACCCCTTCAGTCATCGGGATGTTGATCGTTTTCACGAAGGCACGTGCTTCGATCTTGTTACCCATAATCTTCATGACTTCCGGACGCGGGCCAACGAAAATGAACCCTGCTTCTATACAGGCAGCCACGAATAAAGGATTTTCGGCTAAAAATCCATATCCGGGGTGTATCGCATCGCAACCCGTTTGTTGAGCAACAGATATGATCTTTGGAATGTTCAGGTAAGTCTCACTTAATTCAATCTCACCAATACACCGGGCTTCGTCGGCCATGGACACGTGCAGTGAATCTTTATCGACACTGGAATAGATGACCACGGTCTTTATTCCGAGTCTCCTGGCAGTGCGGATGACCCGGACTGCGATCTCGCCTCTGTTCGCGATGAGTAGTTTTTGGATCATCTTCATGTTATTTCACCCAGTTTGGCTTGCGTTTTTCAAGAAATGCATTCATCCCTTCCTGACCCTCGTCGGATGCCCTGATATCGGCGATCATCCGGGCAGTAAAGTCATAAGCTTCCATCAGCGTGAGTTTGTTGGCCACATCATGGATCAGTGTTTTGCAATGGCTCATTGCTTTAGGCCCGCTCGTGCGCAGAAGGGCGATCACTTCAGCAAGGATTTCATCAAGCTTTTCGGCAGGCACCGATTTGTTAACCAGTCTGAACCACTCTGCCTCTTTCCCTTTGATCCGTCTGCCTGTGAGCATGAGTTCCCTGGCGCCATATTCTCCAATCCGTTTGATCACATAGGGTGAAATACAAGCCGGAACGATCCCGATCTTCACCTCGCTTAGTGAAAAAACCGTTTCGTCAGTGCAATAAGCGATGTCGCAGGCCGAAAGCAACCCGTTTGCCCCGCCGAGTGCAATGCCATGAACCACTGCCAACGTGGGTTTCGGGCAGTTATAGATCGACAGGAAACATTTTGACAACATCAGGCTATCTGCATAATTCTGTTCATAGGTATTCAGAGAAGCAGCATACATCCAGTTCAGGTCAGCCCCGGCACAGAAGGACTTGCCCTTGCCCCGGAGGATCACGCAAAGAATTTCCGGATCAAGTGTTTCAAAACAGCCCGACAGCTCACGCAGCATGGTTTCGTCAAAGGCGTTGTGTACCTCCGGGCGGTTAAGCCAGATGGTCAGAACGTTATTATCTGATATGGTTTCTAAGGTTTTATAATCGTTCATCTGACCCTATAATTTTCGTTTTACATCCTGAATATCCCGTACTGTGTCTTTTCATATTTCTTATTCTGTGAGATCCTTATGGCAAGTCCCAGTATTTTGCGTGTATCTGCCGGATCAATAATTCCATCGTCCCACAGCCGCGCAGTACTGAAGTAAGCCGATCCCTCCTCCTCATATTTCTGAAGAATGGTTTGCCGCAACTTCTCCCGGTCATCGGGTGATAATTTCTTCCCATCTGCTTTAAGCTGGTCCTCCTTAACGGTGATCAGAACATTGGCAGCCTGTTCGCCTCCCATCACCGAGATTTTCGAATTGGGGTACATAAACAGGAATCTTGGTTCATAGGCACGACCGGCCATGGCATAATTGCCGGCTCCGAAGGACCCGCCAAAAACGATGGTGAATTTCGGTACATTGGCGTTGGCTACTGCATGGACAAACTTCGCACCGTCACGGGCAATTCCGGCACGTTCGTACTGTTTCCCGACGATGAATCCGGTGACATTCTGTAAAAAAAGAATAGGGATATTCCTTGAAGTGCAAAGTTCAACAAAGTGGGCACCCTTGAGGGCCGTCTCTCCGAAAAGTACGCCATTGTTTGCCAGGATGCCAAGCGGGTACCCCATGATCCGGGCAAATCCTGTTGTAAGGGTTGGAGCATAGCGCTCCTTGAATTCGTGGAAAAGGCTTCCATCGACGATCCGGGCAATGATCTCCTTTGAATCGACCGGCTTTTTCAGGTCAACAGGCAAAATTCCATATAACTCTTCGGGATCGTAAGCCGGTTCTTCAACCGGGTGGGTTTCAAGTACCTGGTATTCCTGCCGCTGGATGGATTCAAAGATATTCCTGCAGATCTGGATGGCATGGATATCGTTTTCAGCCATGTGATCGGCTACACCGGATATCAGCGTATGTACCTCTGCCCCACCAAGTTCCTCAGCCGAAACCTCCTCGCCCGTGGCTGCTTTTACCAATGGAGGGCCGCCAATGAAAATAGTTCCCTGGTTGCGGACAATGATGGTTTCATCGCTCATGGCCGGAACATAAGCACCACCAGCCGTGCATGATCCCATGACCACGGAAATCTGCGGAATGCCTTTTGAAGAAAGCCTTGCCTGATTGAAGAAGAACCGCCCGAAATCATATTTATCGGGAAATACATTGGCTTGCTCCGGAAGAAAGACCCCACCTGAATCAACAAGATAAACACACGGCAGCCGGTTTTCCATCGCGATCTCCTGTGCCCTTACATGTTTCTTGATGGTTTCTTTAACATAGGTACCTCCCTTTACTGTTGCATCATTGGCAATGATCATGACCTCTTTGCCATGGATCACGCCGATGCCGGTAATGATCCCGGCAGAAGGGAATCCGTTGTTATATAGCCCGAAAGCAGCCAGAGCCGACAACTCGATGAACGGCGTATTCCTGTCAACCAGCAGGTCGATCCGCTCCCTGGCAAGCAGTTTTCCCCGTTCCTTGTGCCTGGATACCAGTTGTTCCGGCCCTCCCAGCCTGATCTTTGCCAGGTTTTCCCGGTAACGTCCAAGCAGTTTCAGGAATTCTTCCAGGTTTTGTTGGTATTCCGGGCTGCCGACGTTGATTTTACTTTCTATCCGAAACATGATTTGTGTCTGAAAAATAATGAGTTAACGGAAAAATATTATGTTGGATCTTATGGTAATTATCGCGTACTAAAGTAAGAATAATTCTAAATTATACAAACTATTTCTGAAATATCCGCCGTAACTTTGCGTTGGATTAAATACCAGATTGCATTTGCAACAGGATCTGCTCAATGGTTTCAATGATCGCATCAAAGTTACTAAATGGAGAACACATACACAGATAGCACTTTTGAAGAACTGACCCTTGAAAAACTTCTGGACTACGAACAGTTGAATGGGGAGAGGACCTTGCTGAGAAAAGCATTTGCTGCCATGCTGAATCAGTCGGAAAGGGATGAGGAGTCAGGTTACGCGCAAATGGTTCTTGAAACTGCTGGTATCGTTCTGGAGGAGATGAATCTCGGCCCTGCGTCGGTTAAATGTCTGATCCTGAAAAATCTTGCAGACAAAGGTGTCTTGTCGCCTGCAAAAATTGAAAATGATTACGGTAAAGCGGTCAGGGGTTTGATTGAAGGTATTCATAAACTTGAGCGACTCGACACGAAGAAGTACAGCACAAATACCGAAAATTTCATTGGATTGCTTTTGACACTTTCCGATGATATTCGTGTCCTTCTTCTCCGCCTTGGCATGCGGCTGTACGATATGCGGCACATTACGGATTACAACATTGAAAAACAGCATTTGATCGCCGGGGAGACCCATGCCCTTTTTATCCCCATTGCGCATCGCCTGGGGCTTTATCACATTAAAAATGAACTTGAAGATCGCGTGATGCGATTTTTCGACCCGCAAACTTATTCCCTGATTGAGGAGAAATTAAGGAATACCAAAGCTGATCGTGACATGTATACCGCCGAGTTCATCAAGCCAATTGAAAAACAATTGTCAGTGAACGGATTTGAGTGCGAACTGAAAAGCAGGGTGAAATCGATCCCTTCCATTCGCCGGAAGATGCTGACACAGAAGGTCGAATTTGATAGAGTGTATGATCTGTTTGCCATTCGGGTCATTTTGAATAAAACGGTCGAAAATGATGCAGCCGATTGCTGGAAGGTTTACTCACTGGTCACTGATATATACGCACCAAATCCCCGTCGCTTGCGCGACTGGATATCGTTCCCGAAACCGACCGGTTATGAATCTCTTCATACGACCGTTATCGGGCCTGAAGGCCGATGGGTCGAAGTTCAGATACGCACCCGCCGGATGGATGAAATTGCTGAGAAGGGTTTTGCAGCCCATTGGAAATATAAATCCGGTAACAATGATCTGAGCCGGGAAGCCTTTTATGCCAATATTCGTGAGTTGCTTGAAAAACCCCTGCACAGTTCAGTAGAAACATCCATCAACCGGGAAAAAAAAGCACTTTATTCGGATGAGATTTTTATTTTCACACCGAAAGGAGACCTTAAAAGACTCAAATCGGGGTATTCGGTTCTTGATTTTGCCTTTGAAATCCATTCCGAGATCGGTTCCTCCTGTACGGGAGCCATCGTTAATGGGAAAATGGTCCCATTGAAACATATTTTGAATAATGGGGACATGGTGAAAATCCTGACCTCAAAAACGCAGAAACCCCATCCCGGCTGGCTTGAGATCGTGAAAAGTCCGCGAAACCTGGCCCGCGTCAAGCATGCCCTTAAAATGGAACTGTACAAAGAGGCGGAACTGGGAAAGGATATCATTAAGAATAAAGTTACCCAACTTGGGTATGAATTTACTGATCCTCTCGTGAATAAACTGGCAGCTTATTTCGGATGTGAAAGCATTATGGATCTTTACCAGCGTTTTGGCGAAGGGAAGACCGATCCGGGTAAGATTAAAAAAGCACTGACAGAGCCCGCTGCAGGTATTCTTCCCGCACCACCCAGGGAGGAGACATTCCCGGAAAGGATCTCAGGGGTAATGGCTGGTAAAGAAGACTTTGTGATCATTGATCCGAAGATCAAATCATTGCACTATCAGTTCGCCAGGTGTTGTGAACCTGTGGCTGGAATCTCTATTTTCGCATTTGTCAGCGTGTCGCAGGGCATTAAAATTCACAGGACCACCTGCAGCAACGCACATCAGCTTATCACGCGATATCCTTACCGTGTGCTTGAAGCCCGCTGGAAGGATATGACATGAATATCCAACCCATCATCGACGTCAGGAATGTTCATAAATCGTTCAGGACCGTGAAAGCGGTCAGGGGTATTAACCTTTGCATTTTACCTGGCCAGTTTGTTGCGATCCTCGGGCCGAACGGAGCAGGCAAAACCACACTGGTAGAAATGATTGAAGGGATCCAGCAACCCGATCAGGGCGATATCTTTATAACGGGGAAGACTTGGAAGGGAAATGAAAAATACCTCCGGAACCTTCTCGGTCTTTCGCTCCAGGAGACCCATTTTATCGACAAACTCAACGTGTGGGAAACGTTACGCCTGTTTGCCAGCTTTTTCGGAATTGGAAAAGAGCGTTGCGAAGAGGTCATCAACCTGATCGCGCTGGAGGAAAAGAGAAAGTCATGGGTGGTTAACCTTTCCGGCGGACAACGGCAACGTCTGGCACTTGGGATCGCACTCCTGAACAAGCCGAAAATTCTGCTGCTTGACGAACCAACCACCGGTCTCGACCCAAATGCCCGGCGTGAGATCTGGTCTATTTTGTTGAAACTGAAGGAGCAATCAGACACTTCGCTGATCCTGACAACTCATTACATGGAAGAGGCGGAACATTTATGCGATTTTATTGTTATCATTGACCATGGAAAAATATTACAGGAGGGCACGATAAGCGATCTGCTGGGTGAATTTCAGGATGTGCCCGTCAAACCTGTCGAATCCCGAAAAATGACCCTCGACGACCTCTTCATTTCACTTACCGGACGACACCTCAATGATTGACCGCCTTTCAAATAATCAGCTGGTGCAACTGATCCTTGCCAATGTCAGGGAGTTGATCCGTGAACCAGGCGTTTTATTCTGGGGCAGCATTTTCCCGATACTGATGTCGCTTGGATTAGGGGTCGCCTTTACCAAAAAAAAGGAAATTGTCACACATATCGCGGTCATCGGCCAAAGTAACGAAAAAAAACAACGATCCGATACCACGGCTTCACAACTGTCCTTATTTCTATACAGGAAATGCATTCCCGCACCCGATGACCATGGCAAACTGATACATAAACTGATCGTTCCCGACGATAAACTTGGGAATACCATATTCGTCATTCATTCCCTGGACTGGAAAGATGCGATGGTCATGCTTAAACGTGGTAATCTGAACCTTATCCTGGATGAAAAAAACGGGATCATACAATATCACTTTGATCCCGTGAATCCCGATGCACAATTGACTTACCTGAAGTTGTCGAAGGTACTTCATTCCACAGAACCTGTCGAAAAGCAGACCATTACGCAGATACATCCCCTTACAGTGAGTGGTACAAGGTATATCGACTTCCTGGTTCCCGGTTTGATCGCCATGGGGGTGATGATGTCGAGCATGTGGGGCGTGAGTTATGCTATTATAGAGCGGCGTTCAAAAAAACTGCTGCGCCGTATGGTAGCAACACCAATGAAACGATCAAATTTTCTGTTCGCTTTGATTACGGTCCGGGTGATGATGAATTTTGTGGAGGCAGGTTTGCTCTTCCTGTTTGCCTGGTTCGCGTTCGACATTACCATCCAGGGAAATGTCGCCGCCCTGTTGACTTTGTTTATTTCCGGGAATTTTGCATTTGCCGGAATTTCAATTTTCATATCCTCCCATACTGCAAAGACTGAAGTCGGGAATGGATTGATCAATGCCCTGAGCATGCCGATGATGGTACTTTCGGGGGTATTTTTCAGCTATCATAACTTTCCTGAATGGAGTATTCCCGTCATTCAGAAATTCCCGCTCACCATGATGGCCGACGGGATCCGCAGTGTCATGATCGAAGGAGCGGGATTTGCCGAAACAATAGAACCGGCTGCCATCCTGACCTCAATCGGGATTGTGTTTTTCATAGCCGGGATGAAGGTTTTCAGGTGGCATTGAAAAAAGTCCATCTTTATTTACTCCCCTATCCTTACCAGAAGCAGGTTCATAACCCTAATAACCTAACAAATCACGCTTTTCTGGTAGTGTCATTAAATACAGGAAGCTGAACTAAAGCCATATATAGACTGTTTCTAAATGTGTATTAAAAAAGAGATTGTAATGGTATAAACCTTAATTTAGTCGAAATTTTATTTGAGTTATTCAGTAGGAAAGATTATAGGAAATATACTGAATATCTACTTATAAAGCAGATTAGATTTATAACGAAATACATTAAATACCAATATATTAACCACTAAAAAAAATCAACCATGAAAAAAATGTTACTGATTCTGTTTGTTCTTGTACTGAATTGTACAATGTTCGGACAGCCACTTTCGGGGATCTACAGCATTCCCGGGGACTATGCTACAATTCGTGATGCCTTTCTGGCGCTCAATGCACAGGGAATAATCAGCGCCGTTACTTTTAATGTGGCTGCCAACCACACTGAAACGGCCACCGATTCCCTCATACTGACCACCAGCGGAAGAGTTGATGGCTTCATTACATTCCAGAAAAGCGGAGTTGGCAGCAACCCGCTCATCACTAGGAATAATGCCGGTTTTCTTACAACTTCTACACTGGGTGGACAGGGGGACGCCGTAATCATCATCCAGGGTTGTGATTATTTAATTTTTGACGGCATCGATGTCGCCACAACCAATCAGGGGATCGAATATGGCTATTACCTCCGAAAGATTGATGCGACGGATGGCTGCAAGTTTGTTACCATTAAAAATGCGGGTATCACGATGTTCAAAGGGACCAGCGCGTATGTGTGTGGGATTTATTCATCCAACAACGACGCTGCTTCAGCGGTAAATTCAAACCTGGGACTTGTTTTACAGAATACGGGTGGCCGGAGTGAAAATGTTACCATTACCGGTAACACCATAAGCAATGTTGCAAATGGTATCCTGCTACGCGGATTCAACCACAACTCCCCGCCATTTGATCTTTTCGACCAGAATTTTGTGATAGGTGAGAACACCGCGGGGAATATTTTACAAAATTTCGGAGGAGGTAACACATCAACGTTTTATGGAATATATGTACAAAATCATGGTAATCTGAGTATCGGGTACAATACCTTCGACAATGCCGGAAATGGTGGGACAAATGCTACCAGTACGTATTACGGGATCTATTATACACCCAGTACAGCGAACCTGGCCGGCGGGAACTGCATCATCAATAACAACAATTTCACTTTGGGAAAAGCAGGAGGTACTACATATGGAATATATACCAACCAGAACTCTAATTCAATAACCATAACCAGCAACACTTTCGCCACCGGAACATTTGGGTCTACTACCTGCTACCTTATTTATGCCAGTTCCAATACAAACGATGTGATCGTTTCATATAATTCTACTATAGGCCCTTTTGCCAAAACAGGGAGTGGAACCTTATATTGTTTCTACAACCTGGGCAGTCCTACCGGCGGTACCGAGGTCATTTCAAATAATAATTTCAGCAATATTTCCCTGACAGGAACAAGCAGTTTTTATGGCATTTATTCAGGAACTAGTCCTACCCAGGGAACATCGATCTATTCAAATACAATCTCGGACATCACAGGCGGTTCCGGAACCTTTTATGGCATCAATTCTACTGATGGAATGAATAGTAATATTTATTCGAATCATATCCATACCATCGCGACCGGTGGCACTACCTACGGTATCTTATCGGGTGGAACTGCCACTGTGACCACCAATACCCATAATAATTTTATTCATGACATTAGTTCTGTAGGAAACTCTGCCGTTTATGGTATCAGTGCTTCAACAGCAGGAACAAACAACATTTACAAAAATAACATATATAACCTTACCGCGGGCGGTACGTCAACTGCGGCTGTGGTTAGCGGTTTGCATAGCTTATCAGGAACAAACATTCGTTTTTACAACAACTTCGTTTCCGACCTGAAAGCTCCGCAATCAATTGCACCCAATGGTGTCATCGGTATCAATCTTGCCGGAGGTACCAACGCATCTGTTTTCTTCAATACGGTGTACCTGAATGCATCCAGTTCAGGAGCTACATTTGGATCCTCCGGAATTAGTGCACTCGCCACCGTGAATCTGGATATGCAGAACAATGTCCTTGTCAATAATTCAATTCCCAATGGAGGTGCCGGATACACCGTCGCCTTTCGCCGGAGCGGCGCCATAACTCCTGCAAACTATCTTGCATCGTCCAACAATAATGATTTCTTTGCCGGAGAACCCGGGGCAAATAACCTGATATTTTTTGACGGCACAAACGCAGATCAGACCATCGACGATTTCAAGACACGTGTTGCCCCGCGTGATGCCGGTTCTTTTACCGAAGATCCGCCTTTCGCGGATATTAGTTCAACACCTTATGATCTTCATATGCAACCGGTCCAGACCAAATGTGAGAGTGGTGGATCCATTATCGCGTCTCCTATCAATGTGACCGATGACTATGATGACCAACCGAGGTATCCTGATCCTGGTTGTCCGAATAATCCATCCTATCCGGCCACCGCGACCGATGTGGGTGCCGATGAGTTTGCCGGTACTCCCAGTTTTACCTGCGATCCCCCGGATCCGGGCAGTACGCTTTCGAGCGCTAACAATTTTTGCTTTGGGGAATCAACGACCCTGTCATTGCAGAATGCCATCAGTGGTACGGGAAATTCATTCCAGTGGCAACAATCACCTGATGATATCACCTTTACCGATATCCCGGATGCCACTGGTTCATCCTATACCTTCGCGCCATCTGTAACTGCTTACTACCAGTGTGTGGTAACCTGTCAGAATGGACCTTCAACCTCAACGTCGGCATCATTGCTTGTACATTTTTTATATGATATTTCATCCTCCTCAGGAGGTGAACGCTGTGGAATGGGTACTGTGAAGTTGAATGCCGCAGGTAATGCTGACTCCCTGGCATGGTATACTGCCATAACAGGCGGAGCGCCAATAGGATACGGATCGCCATTCTATACTCCGGTTATCTCCGAAACTACTACATTTTATGTCAGCGCCGAAACTAATGCCCAGGAATTAATTACGGTAGGCACGGGATCCTCAACAAGCACGACATATTCAAATCCCTTTTACGGTAATCATTCCCATACGCACAATCAGCATTTGATCAGGTCGGATGAACTTTACGCGGCAGGTTTTTCAGTCGGAGACATGACATCCCTTGGTATTTATATAACTTCGGCAGGATCCCTCCCTATGATTGATTTCTCACTTAAAATGGGGCTGACCACGGCCACCAACCTATCTTCATTTGATTCAACCGCATTTACTACATTATTTACAAGTGCTTCACTGATGCCAATAGTCGGAGTTAATACCATGACCTTCACCACTCCGTTTCACTGGGATGGCATATCGAATCTTCTGATCGAGATCTGTCACGGCAATCCCGCGAGTATCGCCCTCATGAGCCGTACATGCCGGACCAATACCACTTCCTTTATATCAACCATCAATACGCGTTTTGCCACCGACACCGTGTCAGGAACAGAAGTATGCGATACGGTTACCGGCACAATAAGCACTTATTCAACTCGTCCTCAGTTCTTTATCAATGGAACTACGGTTTGCGCCAGCCCCCGTACACCGGTCGTGGCTATCGTTTCTTTACCGCCCGTGCTGGAGGTATCAGGTGATGGAACAGTTTGTAACGATGTCATTGTTGCCTTGAATGTTATCTCGACGCCTTCATTTTTCGATGTTTATGAGTGGACTCCTGTTGATAACCTGTTCACCGATCCTGGCGCGACCGTCCCTTATACTGGCGGAAGCGCCCTCACCCTTTATGTACGCACAACAAATGCGGGAACCTATACCTATACTTGTAATGCCTTAAACAATACAAGCTTTTGTTCGAATATCGACCATGCAACCGTTACAGTCCTGCCCGATAATCCAGTAATTGATGCCGTTCCGCCCACACTTTGCCTGAGCGGGTCGTCAACCTTATCGGTGTCATTTCCCGAGGGGACCGGTGAAGCCACATTTCAATGGCAGGAGTCATATGACGGAGTGACATACAATGATATTTCCGGTGCTACAGACATAAGCTATACCACACCATGGATCGGGATTACTACCTATTACCAGCTTATTATAAAAAATAGCCTGGGTGTTACTTGTACAGTTCCCCAATATACACTGGAAGTTCGTAATCCGCTGGTTACTAACACTGTACCGGGATTCCATTGCGGGCCAGGCACTGTCGAGCTTAGTGCAACCGGAACAACCGGACTATTAACATGGTACGATTCTCCTGCAGGGGGTTTACCTTTATTTACGGGATCGCCATTTACGACACCTTATCTGTGGGAATCCCAGACCTTTTATGTTTCATCACTTGAACCTGGAACGATCATAGAGTCGGCGGGAAAAATTACTCCGACTGGAACAGCAACCGGTTCAACTGCAAACTATGGCATGGTTTTTACAACCAATCAGCATATCATACTTCAATCGGTGGATATATATCCAACCAGCACTGCAGGAGAATTGTCTCTTACGCTATATAGCAGTTCACAAACTATATTATATGGCCCTCTTTTCTTCAATTATCCTGCCGGGAACGGAACAGAGCCTTATACTCTCCCGCTTAATTTTCAAATAAATGAAGGAAGTGGATACCGCTTAATAATCAATGTAATATCCGGTGGAACCCTGCGCCGTGAGACCACAGGTCTGACCTACCCGATCAATACGGGTTCCCTGGTCAGTCTGACATCTGCTGCCAGTTCGCTGACAAACAATTCAACCACAGTTTATAACTGGTTCTATAACTGGCGTGTGATGTATGGATGTGCCAGCCCGCTTACTCCGGTTCTTGCCACGATCAACCTGGCGCCATTCTATGAACTGACACTTGACCAGGCAGTATGCAACAATGAAACGGCAACGATAAACGTTAACAACGGGACCAGCTATTTCGATACATTCACATGGAGTCCGGCCGATAACCTTTTTACTGATCAGGCCTGTACGAATGCATATATTCCAGGAACAAATGTTCCTACCGTTTATTTTAAAACAGCATCGACCGGCAATTATGAAATTCGCGGATATGCCAATAATACGGTAAACGGCTGCACGAATTTTGATACAACGCATGTTGCTGTTTTACCACCGTCGGTTACCATTGCATCTGATCCTGATTCGATTTGTGTAAGCGGATCGGCAAGCTTCACACTGGTTCCGGCAATGGATTATGGATCTGCAATAATACAATGGCAGGTATCGGCCGACAACATCAGTTTCTCTGATATCCCGGGTGCTACGAACGCAGATTATATCACGCCCGTTATTACTTCGACTACCTATTATAAGGTAATCATTAAAAACACTTCCTATGTTGAGTGTCTGACAGCTCTGAAAACCTTGTTTGTTGACAGTCCGACCATTACCGGGACAACCCCTGGTTCACGTTGCGGAACAGGAACTGTTACGCTTGGTGCGACTGCTAATCCGGGGGCGACAATTAAATGGTATGGCAACGTTGATGGTGGAGCGTTACTTGGCACAGGAGAAATATTCACCACTCCGGTCATCAGCGAGACACAGAACTTTTATGTTATGGCAGGCGGGGCCAGCGGTACATCAGGTACTTTTGCGGTCCCCAACAGAGGTGGAACCAGCGGATACACACTCCAGGCAGGTTTGCTGTTCAATGTCTATGCACCAACGATGATTCTTGATGGGGTACACATCTACCCTGTAGGGACTGGTGAAGGAATTGTCAATATTTCGCTTAAAAATTCTGTTAATCAAATACTTGAACAAGTTAGTTTTACTTGTACCGGAACCACATCGCCTGGTATTAAAACCTATGTTCCCTTAAACTGGACTATACCGGCAGGATATGGTTATTATATTGACATGGTCAATCGTACCGGATTGGTTGCATCACTGATTCGGGATAGCCAATCCGATATCATCGGCGGTCCCATTGCAACAAATCCATATTGTAACCTTGATGGTGTGGTGCAAATTACCAGTGGAAGACTGAGCGCATCTGGCACCTCAACAAGTTACTATTTTTTCTATGACTGGCAAATCAGAACGGGATGCTCCAGCGCTCGCGTTCCGGTTCTTGCCACTGTAAACGCAGGAAACCCGGTGAACATTACACCAAGCCGGACAATATGTTCAAATGAGATACATATGATGACCGTAACCTCCCAGGTTGGAGACTATGATGTTTACAACTGGAGCCCGGCCGACAACCTTTATACCGATCCGGCCTGCACTTCCCCCTATGTGGCCCAGATGAACAATTCTACCGTTTATTTCAGATCAGCTACTGCCATAACTGAGACATATACAAGTCTTGGGGTCAATACGGTTAACGGATGCAACGATACAGCCCAATCAACCGTTACCGCGATGCCAAATCCTGTGATCGTTTCCATCCCTGAAGCCATTTGTATTTCTGACAGCGCAACACTCAAATTATCTCCCGCCGACGGGTATGGAATTGCCACCTTCCAGTGGCAGGATTCTCCTGATAACATCACATTTACCAATATTCCGGGGGCGACAAACCAGACTTATAACACACCTGTGGTTTCAACAGTTTCCTATTACCGTGTTACCATAAAGAATGCGATGGGGGTTACTTGTTCCGAACCGTCATACACACTGGAGGTAAGCAGTCCGCAACTACTGTCAACTACGCCAGGGGAGCGTTGTGGTCCGGGAACCGTCATACTTGGTGCCACCGGTTCGGGAGGGATCATTAAGTGGTATACCGAACCAATCGGCGGAACGTTATTGGGTACGGGTCCTTCTTTCACCACACCTTTTATTTCGGCTACTACCAGCTATTTTGCCGGGGTCGCCTCGCCAGCCTCGACAGATGGCTACGTAGGCATGCCTGCCTCGGTTAACGGGACGAGCGGTGCAGGGACCAACACGTATGGACTGTTTTTTAATGCTCTCAGCGCCTTCACATTGAGGTCGGTCAATGTATATCCGAATTCATCAACGAACGGTACGCCCGGAACTGTGACCATAAGCGTTCTCAATAATAATGGAATTGTACTGCACCAGGCCGTGGTTAATGTGACCGGGTATACTCAGTCATCGAACCCTAATATGCAGACCGTTGATCTTAATTTCAATATTGATCCGGAGCAAAATTTACGCTTGGTTATGACAAGCAAATCCTCCGGTATTTCCGGTTTGATGTTCCAACCCTCATCACAGGCACCATATCCATATCCTTATGTATTACCCGGTATCGTTGAAATAACCAGTGGCACCTATTCATCGGTCTATCACCCCGAATTGTATTACTATTTCTACAACTGGCGGGTGACAATGGGCTGCGAAACATCTCGGGCAGAGGTGCTCGCATCTGTTAATGTACCCCCCGACCTCACCATCAGCGGAAGCAAGACCATATGTACCAATGAAGTTTACCAGATCGATGTTACCAACCCGCTGATACAATTTGATTCTTACACGTGGAGTCCGGTTGAGAACCTGTTTACGGATGCAGCCTGTACCCAACCCTATGTTGCCCTTACCTATGCCTCAACCGTGTATTTCAAGGCTACTCAAGGAATAACTACCAGCTATACATGTGCTGCCTTTAATTCGACAAATCTTTGCACGAATTATACGAGTACCATCATCACGGTAATACCTGCTGCGACAATCATGTCAACACCCGACGGCATCTGTTATTCCGGAACTGCAACACTCGAACTGGTACCTGTTTCAGGATACGGCCTGGCGACATTCCAATGGCAGGATTCTCCCGACAACATAACCTTCACTGATGTTTCCGGAGCAACCAACCAAAGTTTTACTACACCAACCCTGTCAACAACAAGGTATTATAAAATGCTGATAAAGAATGAATCAGGTGTAATTTGCACAGAACCGGTCTATACGATGACGGTAAATCACCCTGAGATCCTTTCGACAACCCCGGGTAGCCGGTGCGGAATCGGATCGGTTGTTTTAGAAGCAACAGCCGGACAAGGCTCAGAATTAAACTGGTATACTTCTGCATCAGGAGGCGAACAGGTTGGAACCGGATCACCGTTTGCAACCCCGCAGATCAGTTCAACCACTTCCTTCTATGTTGCAGCTTCAGCGGGAGGCGGAGGCATTGGATCTGTCGGCCCTTTCAGCAATAATATTGGTGCGGGAAGTAACCAGTCGCTGACCTATCATCTTATCTTCGATGTACTTGCGCCTTCAATGATACTTCAGGGGGTATATGTGTATCCGGGTGCGGCAGGAGATGTAAAATTTTATATAGCCAACAGCAGTGGTACTATATTGGATACCATTATCTATCCTGTAACATCAGGAGATATTGGTAATAAAACTTACATACCTGTCAGTTTTGCCATACCGGCCGGTACCAATTACCGACTTGGGTACACGACTTCCATTGGCGGTGTTAGCCTGTTCAGGAATACAGATGGTGCAACCTATCCATACACTTTACCGGGAATTGTTTCGATTACTGGCAATAGTTTTAGCGGTTATCCTCAGTATTACTATTATTTCTATGACTGGCAAATCGTTACAGGCTGTGAATCATCCCGCACTGAGGTGATAGCTACTGTTACTCCGGCTCCCGGGATCACTGCTTCTGCCAGCCCTGATGTGGTATGTGCTTTCAATCCCAGCACACTTAGTGTCAGAACCAATCATCCTGCTTATACCTATGTATGGAATCCGGGGAATCTGATTGGACAAAACCAGGTTGTATATCCTGAATCAGGTACAGAATATACAGTTACAGCAACAGATGCCGGAACAGGTTGCGTGAATATGGCATCAGTAATCGTTAACGTGATTCCGACCCCATCACCAATCACCATTACTCCATCGGGACCAACCATCAACGCTGGTGATGTTCAGTTACTTACAACCACAGGAGGTACACTGAGTGAGAACGTGATTTTCGGGACCGCAACGACCACCAATACAACAACAGGTTATCCAGCACCATACACCAATTATTACGGTGGAGCCAAACACCAGATGTTGATCAGGTCCAGTGAATTAGCCGCAGCCGGTTTGTATATCGGTACTGCCATTACGTCGGTTTCGTTTACTGTGGCGTCCGTAGGATCCACATTTACAGGGAGCCTGTATAATTTTCAGATCGATATGGGTCATACTACCCAAACAGTTTTGAACAGTACTTTATTTATCACAGGGTTAACCAATGTTCTGCCTCCTGATACTGCGATAATTACTGTTGGCACTGTTACCCATGTCCTGGCAGTCCCTTTCATTTGGAATGGCACCAGCAACCTCGTTATCCAAACCTCCTATAGCAATGGAAATTCAGGTGTATCAACGGACCATGTCCTGATGACCAACAGCAATCCGGGATTTGTAAGTACGAGCTATTACCGGGCTGATAACGTATCAGCGGCAACGATCCTGGCTTCAACAGACCCAACGAGTTCCGGGAATGCCCGGCCAAACATGATAATAGGTTACGGTTCACCAACATCCATGGTATGGATGCCGCATACTAACCTCTATACTGATCCGGCTGCGACCGTTAATTATAACGGAGAATCGACAGATACGGTTTATGCTAAGCCACCGGCTACAATTACCTACACTGCAACCTCTACTTCCACATTAAATAACTGTCAGACATCGAAAACGGTCACAATTACTGTTATTGATGTCCCGGTAGTCACAACCGCAATAATAACCGGAATTACAGCCAATTCAGCATCAGGTGGCGGGGAAGTGACTTCAGATGGCAACGGGATAGTTACAGCCAGGGGAGTTTGCTGGAGTACTTCAATAAATCCGACCATTGCCGACCCGAAAACAACGGATGGCGACGGACTTGGAACATTTACCAGTAGTATCGCACCACTTTCACCTTCAACGCTTTACCATGTGCGGGCCTATGCTACCAATGAGGCAGGCACTGCCTATGGGGCGGATATACCATTCAATACCTTGTCAACTATTCCCGAATTCACGACGTTGCAAAACATAACCGTTACCAACTATACCTGTTTCGAGGCAAACAATACCATTACCGTTGCCGGTGAAGGTACTTATTTCATTGTTTCGGCCACCGGTAATGCAGTATTTATAGCGGGTGAAAAGATCAGCTTCATGCCGGGAACGACAGTTATGAGCGGAGGTTATATACTTGGTACCATTAGGCCGAACGGCCCCTGGTGCGATGCAAAATCTGCTTTGGTTCAATCTACTGCCGGTGGACCAGAGGAATCCATGTACCGTATCGAACAGGAGTTCTTCTCCTTGTACCCGAATCCCACCAGTGGTAACTTTACCCTGGTACAAAAGGGGGATAAAGCTTACGGAACCGTGAAGGTAGAGGTCTATAGCATGAGTGGAGATAAGATGATGACCGAACTGATGATTGGTAAGAAAAAGCATGAATTCACCTTCTCAGATGTGCCGGTCGGGCTTTATTTTGTAAAAATCATTGCCGATGATTATGTGGAAACCATTAAACTGGTGAAAATAAGGTAAAATCAAAATCATTGAATCAAACCTTCCAGGTTTTCAAAACCTGGAAGGTTTTTTTTTGGAAAACAAAAGAGGCCGTCCTTTTGGGACAGCCTCTAAGATTAAAATCGTTTTCGGTTAAGCTTATACCAGTTTAACATTTACAGCATTTAATCCTTTTTTACCTTCGGTCAGGTCGAATGTTACTTCGTCATTTTCCCGGATACGGTCAATTAAACCAGAGGCATGAACGAAATATTCTTTGCCTGTCTCGGAGTCCATAATAAATCCAAATCCTTTTGACTCATTAAAGAATTTTACTTTTCCATTTTTCATAATAAAAATCAAATTAAAAATAATATCTGCAAAGGTAGGTATAAAAATTAAAAGATCAACCAAATAATTAAAAAAACTTACGACTGGAGTTATTTTTTCCTGAAACCGCCCTTACGGAATGTGCTTCTGTGTTTTTTCGGATCGAATACCGGACCCTCTCCAAGATGTACAGGGATCGCCCCTTTGTAGATTGATTTGCCCAGCAATGTTTCAATGGTGGCAAATTTTCCCTGGTCCTTTTCATTGATCAGGGTGATTGCGGCGCCTTTGGCTTGCGCACGGGCGGTTCGACCGATGCGGTGGATGTAGTCTTCCCCATCGTTCGGTACATCATAATTGAGTACCATGTCAATATCTTCAATATCAATGCCCCGTGATACAATATCGGTAGCGACCAGGATATTAAGTTCCTTGCACCTGAACCTGTTCAAGACTTTCTCCCGTTCAGGTTGATCAAGATCGGAATGGATCTCTTCGGCATTCAGACGAAGTTTTTTCAAAGAGGCGCTTAATTGTTTTGTCGCTCTTTTTGTAGAGCAGAATATCAGGATACTGCGCAAATTCAGATCTTTCAGAAGATATTGAACCAGGGGGATTTTCTGGGTATCATAAACCACATAAGCCATTTGAAGGATATTTTCGGCAGGCTTCGAAGGGGCGATATTGATCTCAACCGGAGTACGTAAAATTTTCCGGGCAAGGTCGCGCATATCTTTTGGCATGGTGGCCGTAAAACAAAGGGTTTGACGGTTGGCCGGAACATAGGACATGATCTTCAGGATATCATCGTAAAATCCCATATCAAGCATCCGGTCGGCTTCATCAAGTATCAGGTATCTCAGGCTTGACAGGTTCACATAACTCATGTTCAGGTGTGCGATCATCCGGCCGGGCGTACAGATAACCATATCAGCACCGTTGGAAAGCGCTTGCCGCTCCCGTGAAAAGGAAGCGCCATCGGTGCCTCCGTAAACCGGAATAGAACTGACCGGTGTAAAATAGGAAAGCCCTTCCATATGCTGGTCAATTTGCTGGGCCAGTTCCCGTGTGGGAACAATTATAAGCGCCTTTATCGCGTCATCATGGGGTGTTGAAATGATCTTATGGATAATGGGAAGGAGAAATGCTGCCGTTTTTCCGGTGCCGGTCTGAGCTGACCCGATGAGATCTTTTCCTGCTAAAATGGCCGGGATCGCCTGCTCCTGGATTGGGGTGGCGCTAAGATACCCCAATGCTTCAATACCATCTATTAACCGCGCCTCAAAACCAAATTCGTGAAATGTCAAAATAATGCTGAATTAATCGGCAAAGGTAAAAAAAAAGTTAACACGGGGACACGGGGACACGGGGGCTAAGGCTCGTCATTGTTCATTGTTCATTGTTCATTGTTCATTGTCCATTGTCCATTGTTCATTGTTCATTGTTCATTGTTCATTGCTAAAGGGGTGTGCTTCCGTATTGAACACGACCTTGCCAAGATCTATGGTTTTTTCCGGTGCAAACAGCAGGTAAGCATATTTCATTGTTTCAGCCAGGAAAAAACTTTCCATAGAATCTGTCAGTTCAAGGGTCATGACATTTTTTATTTCTGCAAAACCGGCTTCGGTCCTGCAGTTTGTCAGGATATCATGAACCATCTGTTGCCCCATCCGGAGATAAGTCTGATCCCTGGTTTTACGGTAAAGGTAGAAGCAACTTTCGATATTTTCGGGGCGCAGCGGGTAATTGGGGTAAAGCACAGAATTGGTCCTGAAATTAAACTCCTCCGGTTCAAGATTGAATTTTGTCCACATATGATAGTTGCCCGTTTGGATATTTCGTGCTGTAGCAGTATCCCCTGATAATGCCAATATCCCTGCATAAAATGCATCGAGTGCACCATAGTATGGATCGGTTTCCCTGCCCGATTTCATATTCACGCGGGTGAAATACCAACCCGAGGTAACCTCCGTCAACAGATATTTTTTTATGGCTTTGTTATGAATCTCCCATGCCTGCTTACAGTCCCTGTCGCCAAAAAGCAACCATGCCTTATAAAGGTATTCATAATAGGAATCGATGCGGGCGCCGATCTGGCTTTCCGTGTTTTTCCACGCTCCGGTGGTTACATCGATTGTTGTACCTACCAGGTCGATGTCGCTTCGCCTTTTGAAGACCTCAAATGCCGCTTTTTTTGCAACCCTGTAATAAGTTGAATCTCCGGTATACTCCGTCAGTTTTCCAAATTCGAGCATATAGGTACCGATCTCGGCAGGATTGCTAAGAGAATCCCTGGTGTTACCGGTTTTAAGGTTTACGAACCGGTAAGGCATGCCGGTAGGGGAGTTAAATGCAGGCAACAACCGGGTTCCCAGATCTTTGGCCAGATCCAGGAACTGCTTGTCATGCGATAATTCATAAGCCGAAAGCAATCCACCCATCAACCGGATATTGATCTCAAACAGTTGAACTTCCCTGTCCACATCAAAATTCAGGCTGGAAACCACCATTTCCCTGGCTTCATCTGCCTCTTTTTGCATACCAAGCAGGTAAAAGGTGTCGAATGCATCCACCGGGGTCATCAGGAATGACACACCATACCAGTTATGTCCTTTTTTACTGATGGGTTTAAGTGCATCGTAACCTTTTGCATATTTGTTGTAGCCCTGCCAGGCATGACGGCACGCTTCCCTGATTTTATTACATTGAATCGCTTTCTGCCGATCGGTAAATGTTTTCTGCGATTTCCCCGGAACTGAAAATGTAAGAAAAATGACACCGAATATGGCAATAATAGTTTTATAATTCACCGGATCATTTTTTTTGTCTCCATCAAACCAATTATGGTATTCACAATCTCCTCTTTACTAAGTGTCTGGCAATTCAATGAAATGTCAAATAATGCCGGATGAAATTTTCCACCGGTCATCATTTCAATAAGGGCAACCCTTTTTTTATCCATCTCGTCCACCAGTTTTGATGATTCCGCTGCATTTAAATTGCGTGACTGGCAAATGATCCCGATCCGCCAATCGCGTGGAGCCTGAAGCTGCACATGAACAGTTGCCGGAACATGTTGAAGGATTCCCACTCCTCCACGGCCTACAATAATGACATAACCCTGTTCGGCAATTGACCGTACCACGGAGGTAATCGTGTTCCGCATCCGGTGACTGCTTACATATGATTGGGTAAATGAAGCCAGAACATCTTCAACCAATCCTTTTCCTCCGAAACTCAGTTGGAAATTCACTTCCGTGGGATTCAACTCAAGACGCCTGGCAGTTGTCTCTACGACCTCCTTGTTGATGAACCTCCATTTTCCGGGCTTTTCAACGCTTATAATGTTGTTCAGTTGATTGGTGAGGTGCTGTGCGATCAACTTTGACGGACAACCAAACTCCCTTGAAATGGTGACTACGGGCCCTGGACCGGAATGTTTTTCTACTCCCCTTTCCGAAAAGGCGCGTTCCATGTATTCCCGCAAAAGATTTTCCATAGTTCCTCCTTGCTTAACGGTCGGCTTAGACAAATTTACAAAGAAAAAACCATCATTCGTTTCAGGAGTTCTCCACTCAGCCGGTCAAGTTCAACTTCGGCTTTTTTGGCCTCAAATTGTGACAGGATCAGCTGGTACTCCGCATCAATAAGTTTTAGTTGAATTTCGCGAAGTTCAATATCATTGATGCTGCCAAGTTTGTATTTTTCAAATGCGATGTTTACATTTTTATGGGCAACTGCAACATTGGTAAGTTGCATTTTTACAATTTCCAGGTTTGCTTTGAATTCCTGGTGTATTTTGTAGAGGTTTGTCCGTAATGCCAATTCTGTGGCCATTACCTCAATCTCACCGGAATTCAGGAGAATTTTTGCATTTTTCACTGCCCGGTTCACGTTGAAACCATTGAAGAGATTGTATGTAAGATTCAAACCATAGGATGGTCCGTAACTCTGGTTGTACTGAAGAAATCCACTGTGAGATCTAAGGGTGTTGTAACCATACCCGGCTGTCATATCCAATTGGGGATAGCGGTCCGATTGTGCCTGTCGTACTCCTAACCTCGCTATATCCTGGTTCAGGCGTGCCATGGTAAGAACCGAATTCTCTTTCATCGCATCTGTCAAAAGACTGTCATAAGGTCCCGGCTCACTGAGCCGGATGGAATCAAGGATTTTTAAGGGAGTTGCAGGGTCACGGCAAAGAAGCTGGTTGAAATCAGCCTTTGAGTTGGTCAGCATCACCAATTGCCGGATCAGCCGCGTGCTATCCGCGTTTAAATCGACAGTTGATTGTAATAACATCAGTTGTGATCCGGAACCGATGGAAACTTTTGCACCGGCAATTCGTTTGCGTTGCATCGACAAGTCAACGGCATCCTGAGCCACTTTTACCAACTTGTACATCTGGATGATGCTGTAATAGGACAACGAAATATCTGAAACCGTACCTTCAACCACGATACGGCTTCCATTTTCACCCAGATCTTCAAGTACTCCAAGCATCTTTCGGTTGATAAACATATTCATCCCGTCGAACAGGGTCCAGTTCATTTGTACTCCCGCGTTCAACGTATTACTCTGACCATTTGCGACATCCTTTACCGTTCCGCTGAACTGCTCCTGGTGCGTGGTACTTATGGTATTGTTTTGAGTGACATTCAAATCAATGGAAGGAAGAAATCCTGCATTGCCAAGGGTGTTGTTGTTTTCAGCCATCCTGGCATCATTCCGCTGCAGAATGATTGAATAGTTGTTCTTCAAGCCAAGTTCCAACGCTTGTTGAAGGGACATTATCGCCTGGGAAAAGGCATCAACCGGAAAACACAATACGTCTATCAATATGATAAAACCGCAAAAGAAAGATCTGAACATTCTGTTAATTTATTACCCTGTTACCCTGTCACCCTTAACCTTTATCCCCCGCGATAAATAAGTATAAAGTGCCGGAATGATATAAAGGGTCAAAACCAATGAAAAAATCAGTCCCCCGATTATGATAATTCCCATTGAAACACGACTCCTGGATGCAGCTCCTAAAGCCATGGCAATAGGCAATGCTCCCAGGGCAGTGGCCAGGCTGGTCATCAGGATGGGGCGTAAACGTCGTGTAGCCGCATCGATCACTGCATCACGAAGGCTCAACCCGTCTTTTTTACGCTGGTTGGCAAATTCAACGATTAAAATTCCATTTTTTGTCACGATGCCAATAAGCACGATTATGCCAATTTCACTGAAGATATTACGGGTTTGACCGAAAATCCAGAGTGACAGCATTGCCCCTGCCAGTGCCAGCGGAACTGTGAACATGATAATAAGAGGGTCGATGAAACTTTCAAACTGTGCCGCAAGGATCAGGAACACAAGGACCAATGCCAGGAGGAGGGCAAAAAACAAGCTGCCGGAGCTGTCTTCGAACTCCTTGGAAGTCCCTGCCAATGCGGAGGAAAAAGAATCATCAAAGGTTGCTTTTCCGATTTTTCGCATTTCGGCAATACCCTGTCCCAGCGTCACTCCTTTGGCCGGTTGGGCAGAAACCGTTGCCGAAACGTACCGGTTGTAACGATACAACTGGGGGGGATTGCTCTGCTCTTTCAACCGTACCACGTTATCAAGCTGGATAAGTTCCCCGATGTTGTTGCGAATATAAATTGAGCTGAGGTCAAGCGGTTTGTTCCGGTTCGACCGGTCGGCCTGACCGATTACCTGGTACTGCTTGCTGTTCATGATAAAGTAGCCGTACCGCTGTCCACTGAAGAAAAGTTGAAGGGTTTCTGCAATATCTCTCACATTGATGCCAAGGGAACGGGCCCGGTCACGGTCGATCTCGACGGAAAGTTCAGGTTTGTTGAATTTCAGGTTCAGGTCAGCCACAAGGAATTTCGGATCAGCATGCACCTGCTCCATGAATTCAGGCAGAAATTTTTTCAATTTTTCGAAATCCGGGGCAAGAACAACATATTGAACCGGCAAACCCGACATCCGTCCTCCCCCGATTGTTTGTTCCTGAACCACAAAACTTCGGGCAAAATTGTATTTTTTCGCGATCACGGCGAGTTCATCCGCGATATCTTGCTGTGTTCTCGTTCTGGTCTCAGGATCGGAAAGTGAAATCCGTACAAATCCCGTGTTTGTAGATGCTGAAGATCCGAATCCCGGGGCTGTAATGGCGAGGATGGATTGTTTTTCAGACATGGTATCCACGATATCGATCATTTGATTCATATACCGGTCCATGAGCTCAAAAGAAGTCCCTTCCGGAGCGGTCGACACAAGTTGCATACGGCTTTTATCTTCCATTGGCGCCAGTTCCGAAGGTATCAGGGAACCAATCCCGACAATAATCCCAAGGGATAACACCATGACTAGAATGGCCATCCAACGGAGCCTGATGACGGTATAAAGTGACCGGTTGTACGCATTAGTCAGGCGGTCCAGCATATTTTCGGTAAACCTGAACAATGCATTATGATGATCGGGTTTCCGCAGCATACGCGAACTCATCATGGGGGTAAGCGTGAGTGAAACGAGTGCGGAAACCAATATCGTGCCTGCCACTACCACACCAAATTCCCGGAACAGCCTTCCGGTCAGCCCCTGAAGGAAGATGATGGGTAAGAATACAGCCGCCAGTGTGATCGTTGTAGAAAGGATGGCGAAGTAGATCTCCTTTGATCCGCGATGTCCGGCTTCAATAGGATCCATACCACCTTCAATTTTATGATAAATGTTTTCGAGTACCACAATGGCATCATCTACAACCAATCCTGTAGCCAGTACAATTCCCAGCAACGTCAGGATATTGATTGAGAAACCGGCAATGTACATGATAAAAAAACCGCTGACCAATGAGATTGGAATGGCAATGATCGGGATCAATGTTGTACGCCAGCTGCGCAGAAAAGCAAAAATGACCAGCAAGACCAGTCCGAATGCTATGAGTATAGTCTCTTCCACTTCGCTGATGGCTTTGCGGATACTAAGGGTAGTATCGAGTGCGGTTCCCACAATGAGATCAGGTGGAATTTCCTTTTTGAGCTGTGCAACCCGTTTGTAACATTCATCAGCGATCTCAATCTGATTCGCACCCGGCTGAGGAGTGATTCCAATCCCGATCATGGGAACTCCACCATTACCTTTCATGATCGTCCGTTCATTTTCAGGGAGCAGTTTTGCCATTCCGACATCGCGCATCCGGATCACCGTACCGTTTTTTTCTTCAATGATCATATCATTGAATTCCGCGGGAGTGGTAAGGCGTCCTTTGGTTCTTATTGTCAGTTCAGTACCGTACCCTTCAATTCTTCCTGTCGGAAGTTCTATATTTTCCCGTTCCAGGGCATTGTGCACATCTCCCGGGGTAAGACGGAAACTGGCTAATTTGGATGGATCCAGTAATAATTTGATGGAATACCTGCGTTCGCCCCATATCCGTATCTCGCTGACACCGGGAATGGTTTGCAGCCTCTCCTTGAAAACATTGTTTGCAATGTCCGACAATTCCATCAGGTCCCTGGAATTGCTCTGAAGGGTCATCGCGTAAATAGGACTGGCATCGGCATCCGATTTTGTTACGATCGGTGGTTCGGTATCAGGCGGAATTCTGCGGATAGCTCTGGAAACCCGGTCGCGAACATCGTTGGAGGCAGCTTCCATATCAACTCCCAGCTCAAATTCAACTGTGATATTGCTGCGCCCGTCGCTGCTGATCGATGTAAGCGACCTGATCCCTGCAATTCCATTGATCGATTCTTCAAGAGGTTCGGTGATCTGTGACTCAATCACATCCGCATTCGCCCCGATATAGTTTGTGGTAACCGTTACCACCGGAGGATCAACGCTTGGAAATTCCCTGATGCCTAAGAATGTATACCCGATGATGCCGAAAAGTACGATCAGCAATGAAATAACGGTTGCCAGAACTGGACGATTGATACTGACTGATGAGATGTTCATTTGGAAAGCCTGATTTTAACGCCAACTTCTTCGCGGAGCTGAAGCAAACCGGTCGTTATCAATGTGTCTCCGGGTTTTAACCCAGCGGTTACCTCTACTTCACGGTCGGTACGGATTCCTGTTTGGATGATCTGTGAACTGACTTTACCGTTTCTGCATACAAATACTTTTTCACCATTCATTTGTGGAATAATTGCTTCAGAAGGGATAACAAGGGCATCCGGAATATTATCAAGAACGATGTCAACCTTGGCAAACGACCCGGGAATTAGGATACCGTGGGGATTCGGACATAAAGCCCGGATGGGTACATTGCGTGTGACAGGGTCGATCTTTGGTTCAATGGCGTATATATGCCCCACGAAGGAATTGTCATTGCCTTCAACCCGGAATTTGATCAGGGTGCCTTTTTGAACTTTCCTTCGGTATTTTTCAGGAATGGCGAAGTCGATCTTTACCGGATCTGTTTGCTGCAGCCTGGCCACGAGGGTAGACGAGGAGACAAATCCACCCGGGCTGACCTGGCGAAGCCCGATCTGACCGCTAAACGGAGCATAGATCTCCGTTTTCGAGATCTGGGTCCTGATCAGTTCGATCTGAGCCAGGGTTATTCCAAGTGTGTTAAATGCTTTATCGTATTCTTCCTGGCTGACTGCCTTTAATTCCAATAATTTTTCTTTCCGGAAGAGTTCGTCTCTTGCCTGCTTTTCATCAACCTGAAGTTTTTTCAATTGTGCCTGTAATTCCCTGTCATCGATTTTAAGCAGCAAACTGCCTTTATTCACATGACTTCCTTCATCAAAATTAATGGCTATGATTCGTCCCGGCACTTCGCTTCGCAGTTCAACTTCTTCATTTGCAATCAAATTGCCTGTTGTCATGATGTTGTTCTCCAATACTCGTTGCCGTATGATGATTCCACCGACCATCATCGTTTTGGACTGGGTATTACCAGATTGTTCTTTGTGCTCGCTGTTACATCCGTCCAAAGTAATTGCGATCGCCAGGATAAAAAACAACCAACTATAATCCTTAAAATGAAGCATATAAATTACAATTACGCGCATTTTAAAACGCATGTCAAAGCTACTGAAAATAGCTGTTGATAAATAAGAAAAATAATTTGTAAATTTGCAACCCTTTTATCGGGGCACGCGCCCCGGAAGTATCAGAATGGTTCTTGTTTTTTAGTGTAAATCATTGCATCGGGATGTAGCGCAGTTGGCTAGCGCACCACGTTCGGGACGTGGGGGTCGGAAGTTCGAGTCTTCTCATCCCGACAAATTTCGTAGGGACATGCCATGGCGTGTCCCTACGAAATTTTTCTGCCTCTTTAGCTCAGTTGGTAGAGCAGCTGATTCGTAATTAGCAGGTCGGGGGTTCAAGTCCCCTGAGAGGCTCTTGAACCCGTTTACCCGTTCACCCGTTTACCTGTTCACCAGTATTTTAAACTGTTTGGTGAAATCAGTACCGACGATCTTGACAATGTAATAGCCTGCCGGTTGGTCTCCAAGATCAAAGGTATAAATGTTCTCTGGTTTGACCGGCAGATCAAGTTTCCTGCAAATTTTTCCCGAAGTATTATAAACAACGATCTGGGTGACGGACTCAAACCCGCTCGAAGCTTCAACAGTGATCATCCCGGTGGTAGGATTGGGATATACCGAATATTCAACGATGGGTGTAACATCACCGGTTTCAGCTTCTTTTGCCAGTCGTTTGTACCTCAGTTTGGTATTGGTACTGTTGGTCCCGCAACCCGAAACGGTAGTCACCAGCTTCACCTGACCGGTAAACGTAGCCGTCCATTGGATTTTTGCATCATCACCACAGGCATCGTTCGAATAAGCAATAAATGCATCTGTAGCCTTATTGCGAAGGGTCATTTCGGAATTATAGGATGCAGAGGCACCGTCGGTCGAACAATAGGAGAAAACATACGTTCTGCCCGAAGTCACGTTAAAAGCAGTGTATTCACCCGCCCAGATGGAGTTTTGGGTTTTCCAGCTATTGGTCGGGGATAGTGTGGAACTCGGGTACTGCGTCGTACTGTTGCATCCCTGGATGGTGACCTGTACCGTGATAACCACATTCCCGGTATTGTTGGTTTCGTTGCTTTCAGGAACCTGTGCATCTGCATCGGCAACAAAAAGGACATACCAGGTACCTGCCGCTGTATTTGAAGGAATGGTAAGCACTTCGCTTAAAGCTGCGGATGCATTGGAGGCGAGGCTTGCCACTGCATCGGTCGCCAGATAAACATCTCCTGTTCCATAAGAATTATTGCTGGAAAGGTAATATTTAAGCGATGATGCTGCAGCAACGCCAGGTCCTGAATTGTGGACGGTACATGATGCCGTCGTTGTTTGTCCGGCATTCACTGTGGTCGGGGTGGTCGCGGGGACTTGTACAACAAGGTCGGGAGAACCGGCTGCCGAAGTAACCGTCAAAGTTGCACTACCGGTGTTGTTGTTCTCATTCACTTCTGTAACCTGCAAATCGGCATCTGCAACAAATAAAATGAAGTAAGTTCCCGGTGAAGTGCCTGCGGGGATAGTGACAATCTCACTCACTGCAGCACTGGCGCTGGCATTCAGCGCTGCAACAGCATCCGTCGCCAGCAAAATATCCCCCGCGTTGTAAGTATTATCGGTTGATAAGTAATATTTCAGGTTTGATGCACCTGCTGATGCTGCTCCCTGGTTCAAAACCGTACAAGAGGAAGTGGTTGTCGACCCATCCTGTACCGAAGATGGAGAAACCAATGGGCTCTGTGTTACGAGATCCGGCTGAGCAGGTGCCGATCCGACCTGGAATGAACAGACACGGGTTTTACGGGCCTGGGATGCCCCGATATACTCTGTTGTAAACCAGAAAGTTTTATCATCTGTCGGATCAACGCTGATACCGGCATAATCGCCCCAGCGATTGTATGAAGTCTGGGAATAGGCGCCTGTCACAACTGTTTGTTCGGCAAGATCGAGAATTCCGGCACCGGCTGCATAAGCAGTTGCTGATTGCCCGGTATAACGGATCCCCGGATAAAGTGATGTACTTGAAACCGAGTAACCAAGGCCGATCTCATTCTGCCCGTTGAGACGGATGCTGCCCATCCAGCGGGAATGAGCATCAGGGGCATAGGTACCCGACTGGCGCAAAGACCAGGTTCCGGTGGTCTTACGAAGTTCGTACCACCTGACGCCGCCATGGTCGGTATTGTCAACATCAACGGTGTGGCAACACACCAAAGTCTGATACGTGCCGAAATTCCTGTACTGAGGTGCATTCATGATCACCTGGGGAATGGCATCAAGTTCACGGGTAGTGCCTTGTTGCTTGATGTTATCCCAATTGGCGCCAAAATTGCTGTTGAAAGCGGGGACGGCCAACTGTTGAATACGGGTAAACGTGGAAGAAGTCGGTGAGGTCCAGTTAACGGTAAGAGCGTAAATCCATAACTGGTCAGTGCCTCCTGCAATAGCATCATCGTTGATCGTAATGAACAGGCCAGGGCTGCCGGCGGGTGCAAAAGGGCCGTCGTTGTCAACCGGAGGTACACACATAAACCCATCAATGGTCGTTGGTCGCCAGGGATTGTCGAAGCCAACCATCTGGGCTGTCAGCCCGCTTAACATCTTGGTACGTTCTACCACATAAATGTCTTTTTTACCGGCACCGCCATTGTTGGTTCCCATATAATAGCCATCCTGCCAGATCCCTATCTTTTCATAATCCGGCATATCATCAACATCAAAGGAATACCTGTGCCAACTGCCGGTCGGATCATTGGTTTGTGAAACAGCAAAAAGCATGTAATCGTTCGCCCCGCAAATCGAGAATTCAACAACCAACCACCGGGCGGCTTGCTCATCATACAGAACAACCGGATCGCCATCGTTACATGTGGCTCCCGTTACTCCGCTGAAAAGCAGATTAAGATTGGACGGTCCGGCCATGAGGTTCCCCGTCTTTGAATAAATGGCATAAACCGTATTGATCGTTTGCATAAAATGGTTAGGACCAGATGCGCCATTCGCGTCGGGTGGAAAGTAGGGAGAATTTTGGCCATCGAACGAAACAAGTGCCGCTTTTAAAGCCGATGTTTTCCCCATCTCCATCTGCCACACCGGATCATTTCCCCTTGGAAGCGCCGTAGCAGCATAAGGGTACTGACGTTCCCTCATATCCTCATTCCTGGGTTTCATGGCATCAAGCTCCATCTTCTCGTATTCATCCTGGGTTAATGCAGGCAAATCGCGTAACGGTTGCGAAAGCCCATGATAGACACCAACACCGATGAATGCTGGACTAACTGGCTTCTCCTGGGCGAAAAGCACAGTTGATAATACCAGCATCGACAGAATCAATAATGTAGTTTTTCTCATGTTTGGAAAGTTAGGTTAATACAGTGGGTTAATTGCAACAAAGATAAATCCTCTTTATAGATTTTCCAACTTTAATACATCGTTATCTTTTTAACAATGAATTAATTACGAATGTCAATTGTAACAATTTGAATACAAGACTGTTGGGTTTTTATACAAAATAATTATTCTTCCCTTAAACCCGACAGGAGATCTTTTTCCATGGCCGACTTTGCCGGAAAATAGATCCATAGAAGACCATTAGCCAATATCAGCATTAGTATAGACGTAACATACATCCACGGAACCGTTAAGACAGGAGAAACAAGGAGAGGTAAAATTACCGGGAACGCTGATATCGATCCGATTATCAGTCCTGGGATAAGAATAAGGGTATGTTCGGCAAGGATCAATTTAAAGATGAATTTCCTGCGAAATCCCAATGCAAGATATATTGCCAGTTCCTGTTTACGTTGGCTGATGTTACGGAGAAGAACGATCCCGAGGCCTATGGTACCGATAATTACACCCAATCCGCCAAGCATCATAAATACCGACAGATAAGTGTTCTCAACCGTGTTGAAGGAGGCCAGCCGATCTGCCGCAGGAGTCACCATCAAACCATGATCCTGAAAGAGCCTCTCCAGATTTTTCACGATCGTATCCCGCCGGTTGACCGGCCCATCGATCAACATAGTACGGGCGCCTGCCATTGAAGGAAAGAACCTGCGCAAAACACTGTCGGAAACAAGGATATTTCCCTGGAATATCGAATTGTCCAGCCCACCCAATAGTTTTATTTTCAAAATCCGGCCCGATTCATCCTTGTAAAATATGGTATCTCCCACAGACATTCCGAGACCCCAGGTAATTACTGTCTGATCGGCAAACCCGGGGATGACGTCAGAGGTCAGGCCGGTTGATAGAACTTTCCATGGATGGTTACGATCGGCAGATGGATCGAGATTTGAGAATTGGAATGCATCGAGGCGGTCAAACAATCCAACCGGGACACCCAGCATGGCAGGTCGCGACACCCGGTTCAGGTTCAGGCAACTGGCATCATCGCCATCTACTCCCGGAAGCTGAACAAACTTTGTCGATTTTAGTACCGGGTCGTCCTGCAGTCCCGAAATTTCTGCGCCATTTGCTGAGTTCAGGTCCTGCTGAATGGGAATGCCGGACTCAGCCCACAACAGGAATCCGCCGGTACCTGATTGCCTGGTTGTTTCATTGCCATAAAATGTTTTCCGGTGGGTACCGGTAATAATAATTGTAAATGTACCCAGCGAAATCAATGCCAGAGCCGATATCGTCCGGCTTCTCCGCAATGTCAGGTTTTTCAGCGAAAGCTTATATATTCCAGAGATCAATTCCCCGGGTTGGGAAGTCCTGTGCAAAAACACGTTCACCAATGCCAGGAATCCCGGAAGCATTGAACCTCCGGTGATGAGGGAAAGAGAGCTATTCAGGAATTTTTCCTGGAATCCCGACCATAAGATCAGTACTCCCGAAATCCCGAAAGAAACCACGGTAATGATAATCATGAGGACCCGGTTCTTCTTTCCATATCCCGGATCCGGCATCCCGGAACGGGATTTTACCAACATTGACAGCGGTTTTTTTAAGTTTATCCATAAAATTATTATCAGAATGGTCATGGATGTAACAATTCCAATGGCAGCACCGCTCAGCAATGTTGACGGGTTGACTTTCATCACCAACAGCGAAGTATTCACAGCATCCTGCCAGATCGTATTTAATCCGAGGATGAGGAAATAATTATAAGCGATACCTCCGAAAATTCCGGCGATTGCACCGCTCATTGTGACAAAGAGCGTTTCGATTGACAGGATTCCAAGGATCTTTCTTTTACTGAAGCCGATGGCAGACAGGATACCGGTTTCCGCCATCCGCATCCGGGCCATCATATGAAAAAGCATTGCCGTAAGAAGCAACGCGCTAAGCAGGATAAAAAAGCTCAGACTCAGGAACAATTCACCAAAATCGGTAGCATTTTTTGCCGCCACTTGTCCTTCCTTATAAACAGGGCTGAAATAGAATCCCCATTGAACGGGACTGATTTTTTGCATCAGTGTTGTTTCGATCTCATGAATTCCTGGTTCCCGGGTCGGAAAACGAAAAGCGGTGTAATTACCGAATCTGTTACCCCACATGTGCTTTCCGGCATCCAGTGAAATGAATGCTTTCGGAGTTCCCCTGTACTGTTTCCAGTAGGATTCATCCTTGTCACGGATTTTTTTCAGGTCGACAGGTGCATTGGTTTCCCAATCACGGCAATTTCCGGCATCGGTCATACCAGGAAAATCAGGCATCAGTGCCTCATCTGACCGGTCGTTCTTTAATCTGATGATTGATTTTACAAAAAACCTGGCGCTATCTTCCCGGAGCGAACGCAAAGGTCCCATCAGGAAATAGGTCATCATGACGGAATCTCCAGGTACGATGTCAAGATCCTTTGCCAGCCAATCATTGATGATGATCTGCCCGTTGGGAATGGATTGTTTTAGAAATGAATTATTGACAGCCGTTACAAACGAATAGGGAGTTGATTTGTTCCCGGCGGAAATCGAATTTACAAGATAGGTGAGAATGGGTTCACAGACGGGAATGGTCCTCATTATTGTGTTTGCCGTGGAGTCGTCAAAAAAAATGCGATCGGTGGTGATCTGACTTACACCATCCATCATGCCGATGGGGTCTCCTGCCGGGACAGAATCCCTGAAATGAAGCCCCGCATCAACCGGTTTCCAGCATATTTTCAGGACGCTGTCAAGCATATGGGTCGTTATTCCCGATGTCTCCCCATCTGCCGCGAGAAGCATGTTTGCATAGCCAGACAAATCCAGCAACGATGCCATTTGTTTCAGCGGAAGGAAAATATTGAAGGGACCGGTTTGATTGTTTTTCAAACTGAACCGGCCCATCCGGGTATCATCTGCTATCGCGGAAACTGTCAGTCGAATTGAGACTGATGGTATTTTTTCCGAAATAAAAGGTGCATCCGACGGGGCTTTTCCCTGGTTCCGGATCCGTATGAGAAAATCGTCTCCCGGCTTAAGTTTTAATTTTTCTGCTACACTACGGCTGATAATTGCTTCATCCGTACCCGGCATCCGCATGGATTGATCCCAGAATTTTCCGAACCGGTCATCCACGCCGGTCACCTGTACCTGGTTTATTCTCAGGTTCCTGTCACTGTTGATGGCAATACCATTCGTATGAAAGGCAGGAACGACCGGTAAATGTAAACGGAGTGTCATATCGCTTGCAAGTTCCTGCCTGAAAAACCGGTCGTTTGTTTGCAAGGCATACCTTATTTTTCCAAGGCGCAGATCCGTAAGTCTTCCGAGACTGAAACGTACCGAATCTCCCACGATCAGCGCTCCTGTCAACACCGTGGTACTGATCACAACACCAGCTAGTACAGCAAGGTAAGCTTTACGATGAAACAAAATATTCTTGAAAATCAGCCTGTTCCGGTTCATGGGTGTTGCATCAGAAATAGTTTCCCGGAGATTAACCGGTATACTTTATCCATCCGCGAAGCAAGTTCCATGGAATGTGTGACGACCACCATGGCAAGTTCCTGCTCCCGGTTCAATTCGACTAAAAGTTGTCCAAGCTGTGTTGCGTTATCCGCATCCAGCGAACCGGTAGGCTCATCTGCCAGCAGTAGCCGGGGTTGATTCACAAGTGCCCTGACCACGGCTGCCCGCTGACATTCCCCCACCGACAATTGTAATGGTTTCCGGTGGATCTGATGGGTCAACCCTGCACGTTCGATAAGATGGTAAGCTCTTTCCGTGGTTAATTTCTGTGCCTGTCTATCCCTGGCCGGTAACACGGGGAGAAGAACATTTTCGATCAGCGTAAGTTGCGGTAACAGGTGATGTAACTGAAATACAAAGCCTGAAAACCTGTTACGGAAAGTTGCCAGATCGTTGTCATTCATCCCATCCAGGCATTTCCCGTCCAGGAATACCTTCCCGGAAGAGGGTTGATCCAGGGTCCCTAATATGTTAAGCAGGGTACTTTTTCCCGATCCGGAAGGGCCGGCAATGGCGATTGAATCCTTTTCACTTATTAAAAGTGATACCTGATTTAAAACCACCTGACGGGTTCCTGAGCCATCCTGCTCATAATGTTTTGATATGTTCTGGAGTTCAGCAAGCATGAATTACCGGATTTGAGTTTCGTACACTTCAACCATTTTCTTTGCCAGTTTCCTGCAATCGAAATCATCTCCCACGGATTGCCTCCCGGCCTTGCTCATTTGTGCAAGCCGGATGGGATCTGAAAGCAGTTCGGAAAGCGTGGAGGCCAGCGATCCCGGTGTGTTTGGAAGGTAAATGGAACCACCGCCGGTTGCATGAATGATCTCTGGAAAAGCGCCGAGATCAGGCTGGACCAAAGGCACACCTGATGCCATCGCTTCAATTTGATACAGTCCGAAGGCCTCCCCCTTCAGAACCGGCACAGAAAGAACGGACAACGACTTGAAAAACCCGTGCAAAGCAGGAGTGGTGAAGTCAGGTTGAATTTCGACCTGGTGTAAAATATTGTTGTGCTCCAGTTTTTTACGTTGTCGCTGCAGAAAAGGCTGATGATCCCCGGTCATGCCTCCGGTTACAATCAACTTAAGATCCCTGAACCGCGCTTCATTTTTCAGCAGGATAAAGGCATCTACCAGGATCTCAAACCCGTTTTCTTCGCAGATCCTTGATAAATAACCGATTGCAGGCGGAGATGATGCCGGGGGCGTAAAGATGTAATTTTCCGGTTTTACCCCGATATGTACCACATTCATTTTTCCGGAAGGAATATTCATTTTTTCCTGCATGATGCCTGCAAAATATGAACTGACTGCAATAAATGCATCGGCGTCACGGCTTTTCACCGACATCAGTTCCCAGATTTTAGCACGCCACCCTGGTTCCATGGCGTCAACCCATACATCTTCATCCTGTAATGAAACTACCACCGGAACCTTCACCTCTTCCCTGATCTGCCGGGCCATTCCCAGCAGCAGGGCATTCGAGAAATGAACAATATCCGGCTTTTCATGATTTTTCAGAAAATCGACCAACCGGTCAAGTTCATGTTTCTGATATCCATGTTCACCAAGGAGCATCGATTCCGTAAGTTTTTCCAATCCTTGCGCCCTGGAAGTCCCTGATTTCCGGGCAGCGAATTTCAACACAGATTTTGAATCGAACAGGTTCTCCAGCCATACCGGCATATGCCTGAAAAATGGATACTGCTGTTTAAGGTAAATGTTGACTGCCCCGTAAAAAACAGGAACAGCTTCATTTGTGGCCTCTCCGTTGATGGTGAGCGGAAGGTACATCGGCAGGGTGATTGCATCATGGCCCAACTCCCGCAATGAATTAACAAAAGAGCTGTCGCGCAGGCAGTTCCCGCAATAAAACGTGCCACCAAAACCCGGAACGATATTTACGATCTTCATAATTAACCTTAGTTCAATCACACCCGTCCCCCTCTCCCGTGGAAGAGGGGGACGGGTGTGAGGTCCTATTTTCCAAAACAATAAACTTTCCCGTCCTGCGCCCCGACAACGATCATTTTCGAAGTGACTGCCGGAGTGCTGACAATAGCGCTCCCGATTTCATAAACCCACACTTCATTCCCCTTGTTGATATCAAGAATATGGAGCCGGCCATCACCGGATGCAGCCACAACCAGATCTCCTGCAATGACCGGCGACGCATCTGCCTTCCCGATTGTTCTGAATTTCCAAAGTAGTTTTCCATTTATTGCATCAAAACAATAGATATGCTTATCCTGTGACCCTGTTATGACTTTGCCTGATCCTATCGCCGGTGATGCCAGGAATGGCCCCCCGCCCCCGGTTTTCCACAAGATCTTCTTCGACCGGAGATCAAAACAATAAAATACCCCATCGTAATTTCCAAAATATGTTTTTTCACCAAGGATGGCTGCAGATGCAGGAATATAGGTTCCGAGATCAATTTTTTCCGTTGCTGTCCGGTTATTTGTACTGACAAGATGTAAAAAACCGTCGCATCCACCGAACACGGCAAGTTTGCCCCTGATGGCGGGTGAACCATTGATAAAATTCCCCGATTCGTATTTCCACAAAGCTTTTCCAGTGATCGCGTCAATGCAATGAAGGTTGAAATCATAGCTTCCAACCAGGATGGAGGCGGTATTTTTGTCCGGGTTTACAGCAACGTTTGCCGAACCGGAAATCTGGCCATCTGTGGCGTATTTCCATTTCATGGAGCCGGTTTCAGCGTTGAGGGCAAACAGAATTCCCGCCATGGAGCAGGCATAGATGGTGTTCCCATGAATAAGCGGAGGAGCTTCCACAGATATCCCGGCATTGAACTTCCATTTTAATTTTCCGTTTGAGTGGATCGCGTACAGATATCCGTCATTTGAACCGATGTATACCGTACCGTCGCAAATGACCGCCGACGATTTTATGGCATCCCCGGTCTTAAACGTCCAAAGGAGTTTGAAAGGGGGTTTTAATATTACCGGGGCATTGCCTGTCAACTGCGGATCGCCCCGGAAAGAGGGCCAGCAGTCGGCGTTTTTATCCTGGGCATTTAAATTGGATATCCCCAGTATAGAGATTAACGCCAGGATTTTAATCCGGATTTGGGAAAGATGAATCATAACGGACTCCTTTCTTCCTGATTTTTAAATGCCAGCGCACCGGTAGGACATGACTCTACGCATTCCTGCGCAGTTTGTATAAGAGCCTCCTTGATTGTTCCATTGAAGGGAACTGAAATACAAACGTCGAACCCTCTGCCTGCAAATGTTAATCCGATAGCTTCACCGCGTTTCTCCGTAATTTCCACGCATAACCCGCACCGGATGCATTTTCCGGTTTCATAAACCACAAGTTCGTGTTGAACTGATCTTGTAAGAAGTTTTCGATCTTCGCCGGCGAATCTTTTCCGGTTGGCATGGTATTCTTCGGCATAAAGCCTGAGTTTGCAACTTGCCGGTTTCCTGCAATCGCAATGCATGCATCTTTGAGCTTCATGAATGGCCTCTTCCCTCTTAAAACCGGTCAGGATTCCACCGGCCGGTTCAACCCGGCGATCGGGGATGCTTTCCTTCAAGTATTCTTTCCATTCCGGTTCAAATAAATGACCTATGGCGGAATTGAACCTGAACGTTGTCCTTTCCGGAACTGATGTAGCAAGATACCGTTCCACCTGTTTCGCCGCCTTTTTACCCTGCGCAACCGAACTGACCGCCATTTTTTGTTCACGGATGATATTCCCGCATGCGAAAACACCGGGAATACTCGTTGAGAAATGTTTTTTACTGATTAATTCGCCGGATGCATCAGGTTTAAGGCCAAACATATCTGTAAGGTCCGATCTCTTATTTCCGGTTGCCAGGATCACTGCATCAAACCCGGGCCGAATCATATTTTGAAATATTTCCCTCGTAACATGCAGTCCCATACGAAATTCCGCACCCATTTCACGGAGCATCCCGATTTCAGCTGCGAGCATCTCTTTTGGAAGAACATCCTCCGGAATATCGTACTGAAGCGCCCCACCTGCTTTTTCCTTTTGTTCAAACAGGACGCATGCCTGGCCGGAGCGAAGCAGGTAAAATGCGGATGAAAGCCCGGCCGGGCCGGTTCCGACAATAGCCACTTTTTTTCCGTTGTTTTTGGGAAGATCAGACAAAACGGAGTTTTCACGGGTCCCGAACTGTGCTGCAGAACGTTTCAACAGGCAGATTGAAACAGCCTGATCTATTGCTTTTCTTTTGCATGCCATTTCACATGGTGCCGGGCAGATGAATCCTAAAATGAGAGGTAGTGCAATCTCTTCTCTGACGATCCGAATGGCCTTCTCAAAATCACCGGTAGCGATCAGTCTGTTCATCAGCGGGATATCCATAAAGGCAGGACAAGACAACCTGCATGGAGCTTCACAATCACCGGTATGGTCACTGAGCAGCAATTCAAGGGCTTCCCGGCGTGCTTCTGTTACTTCTGCAGAATCTGTCAGGATGTTCATTCCATCGCTTACCGGCATGGCGCAAGCCGGAACAAGATCGTCAAGGTTAACATCCTTCACCAGGCATACCATGCACGACGGATGATTTGACATCCCCGGTTTGAAACACATGGATGGAATTTCAATACCATGGGATGCGGCAGCTTCCATGACAGAAATACCTTCCTGCACCTCCATGGTCATATGGTTTATCGAAAGTTTTACCATATCAGAGGATCAGGATGGCATCCGCCGGGCAGGTTTGCCTGCAAATATCGCATTTTATACATTTGTCCGTGTCTATCGAATGTTTTTCATAAGGTTTGAAGGTGATGGCATCCGACGGACATCGTTGGGCACACCTGGTGCATCCGATGCAATCATCGGTTACCTCATAATGAATGAGTGGTAAACATTTACCGGCCGGGCATTTTCCTTTTAAATGGGCCTCATACTCTTCATGGAAATACTGCAGGGTCGTGAGAACCGGGTTGGGGGCGGTTTTTCCGAGACCACAGAGGCTGCCCTTTGCGATGCTTATCGCAAGTTTCTGCAGGTTGGTCAGATCATCCTGTGTACCTTTTCCACCACGGATCTTTTCAAGGATTTCCAGCATACGACGGGTACCTATCCTGCAAAAAGTACATCGTCCGCAGGATTGGTTCTGGGTAAAAGAGAGAAAATAGTGGGCAATGTCAACCATGCAATCGGTTTCATCCAGCACGATCAGCCCCCCGGATCCCATCATCGTTCCAGCCCCCTTCAAAGCCTCAAAATCAATTGGCAGATCTGCCATGGAATCAGGTAAACAACCGCCCGACGGTCCTCCGATCTGCACCGCCTTGAATTTTTTGTCGCCGGCAATCCCTCCTCCGATTTCCTCCACGATCTGTCGCACGGAGATCCCCATCGGAACCTCGATCAAACCACCTCTTTTAACTTTACCTGCCAGCGCGAACACCTTGGTTCCCTTGCTGCCCGGGGTTCCGGTTGCTGAAAACGCCTTTGCCCCGTGATGCATGATCCATGGAACAACGGATAACGTTTCTGTATTGTTGATCAGCGTGGGTTTATTCCACAAGCCATTTTCGGAAGGGTAGGGTGGCCGCAACCGTGGAAGCCCCCGCTTGCCTTCAACGGAAGCAATGAGAGCGGTCTCTTCTCCGCAAACAAAGGCTCCTGCACCGCCAAAAATCCGGATATCGAACGAAAACACGGATCCGAGGACTGAAGATCCAATGATCCCTTTTTCCTTACATATCCTGATGGCCTCACCGATTCGCATCATGGCCAGCGGGTATTCGGCACGGATATAAAAAATCCCATGCGTTGCACCGGTTGCATACCCCGCGATCAGCATTCCTTCAATGACCCGGAAGGGGTAGGATTCAAGCAACATACGATCCATAAATGCACCCGGGTCTCCTTCGTCCCCGTTGCAGATCACAAATTTACCAGTGGAATCCTGGTCCCTGACGATCTGCCATTTTCGTCCCGACGGGAAACCTGCACCCCCGCGTCCACGCAAACCGCTTTCACTGATCTCATCAATTACCTGCTGCGGAGTCATCCGGTACAGGCATTTTTGTAAGGATCCAAATCCACCCGTACTCCTATATCCTTCAATATCGACCGGATTCATCACCCCCCTGTTCTCGGTGGCAATGTTGACCTGGGGTCCGAGAAATCCGGACAAAGGTGTATCCCGTTGTTCACCAGGGTACTTCCTGAAGGAGTTGGGAGCGCCATCCCCAACCAGATCCACAAAAAGGTTGTAAAAACCGTTCCTGAACCGGTTGGCAAACCCTTCCGGTTTAAAATGGCTGAACAGGACCTCCCTGACCTCATCCGGATTTATCCTGGCATAGAATACCGGATTCTCGCCGGGTTTAACGATCTCCATGATGGGAACCTGGTTGCAGATACCGACACATCCGACCTCCTGCACATCCACCCTGATCCTTGTTTGTACCAGGATCTTTTCCAACTGGATCTTGACATCCGAACTCCCACTGGCAACACAACATGATCCCAGACCAATGCGGATTTCACCCTGGGTTTTTGAATTTCTTGCATGATCCTGCGGAACCGTTGTCGGATCATTCCTGCCTCTATTCAGAAAATCCCGCAGTATTTCCCTGACATTTTCCGGTACAACATGTCCAAAAGTTACTTCATCGATTCTGATCACCGGGGCAAGGGTGCAACAACCAAGACATGCAACTTTTTCAATGGTAAATAACATGGAGGCATCCGTGTCCTCACCTTCTTCCAGGTTAAGTTCACGTCTGAATGCTTCATATACAAACGAAGCTCCTTTCACATGGCAGGCAGTTCCGGTGCATACTTTGATCCTGTGTTTGCCAGCCGGTTTATGCCTGAACCGGGTATAAAAAGTCGAAATACCTGAGATCCTGGCAGGGGTGATGTCAGTTGTTTCACAAATACGCTTCAGGGCATACCCGGGAAGGTAGTTGAATTCATTCTGGATATCCTGTAATATCGGTATCACCGCATCCGCAATAGTTCCATACCGGGTCAATATACGTTCGATGACTTCGTTGATATGCTGGTTATTTTCCAATACAATACAGATTATGGTCGCCCCTGATAACGATTTTCCCATCGGCGAAGGCTGGGGTGCAAGATGAACTTTCACCGAGAGGAGACTGACTGATCACTTTATACGTCTGATCATCATTGAATATGTGCATGTTCCCCTTTTTATCAAGCAGATAAATTTTACCTTCTGCCAGGATTGGGGAGGCAAAAACGGGTGTACCCAACTCCTGCTCCCAGTATTTTGTACCATTTTTTGCATCGTAACAAACCACCGCTCCGTAACTCGTCACGAGAAAAAGATATTTTCCGGTGGCCAGCGGACTCGGTATATCGGACAGGTATTCCGTGTCTTCCCACAACAATTTTGGCGTATCCCCGATTTCCAGGGCAGAGAGTTTGGAATAGTCATTTACCGCGTACACCACTCCGTTGGAATAAGCGATGCTTGGCCCAACCTCCCCCGAAATACACTCCATTCTCCACAACTCTTTCCCATCGGCAGGATCGTAAGAGGCTACCATGGGATCTGCCGCCAGGATCAATTCCGCTCTTCTGCCGGCTTGTACGATCACCGGCGAGGCCCATGAGACCTTTACATTCCGGCTTGTTTTCCAAACCGCTTGTCCGGTCTTTCCCGATAGCGCCATGACGCTACCTGACCCATGCTGGTCGTACTGGACGATGAGCAGATCACGATACATGATCAGCGAAGAAGAATGTCCGTAATGGTTCTGCGGCACTCCGAGATTTTTCACCCAGACCTGCTTCCCTTCAAGGTCAACTGCAATAAGGTCGCCATTGGCAAAAATGGCATAGACCCTTCGCCCGTCTGTTGTCATACCCGGAGCGCTGTACCCGGTTTCCCTGATAATTTTTGGTTCCCCGGAAGGACTTCCCGGGATTTTTTCTAACATCTTCTGCCAAAGAATCTTACCTGTTTTTATATCAACGCAGTATACAGCTCTTTTTGTTTCATTTGCACCGGCTAAAAAGATCCTGTCATTCCAGATGATGGGTGAGTTGTATCCCGGAAGCGGGATCGAGATTTTCCAGAGGATATTCTTTCCGGTCTTCCCATCCCAGCTGATCGGAATGTTTTTCTGCGAGGCAATCCCGATCCCTCCCGGACCTCTGAAGGATGGGAAATTTTTTACAAGCTCCAGCATCGAAGGAAAACCATCCATGTTCACCGTCAAAGTGCTCTTCATTGAATCCACTTTACCACCAGTATCTACCTTCCCGTTCCCCTGAATTGCCTGCATTTTCTCCATTGCCTGCATTTTCTGCATTGTCTGCATTGATTGCATTCCCGCATTCCTATCGTCCAGCATAACCTTTCCAAGTTTCTCTCCAAGTTCACGGTGAGTAAGAATAATCAGAAGGAATGAACAGATTATGACGGAAATACCGGAATAAATGACCCATGTCCTGTTGATTTTCCGGTAGATCCAGAAATCGGATTTCACCCCGGACGGAAGCCGGGGCAGTGCTTTGTGAAGTAATGCGATCCCTTGTATGCAACTGATGGCAACCAGTAAGCTAAAAAAAAGAAGGTAACCACCCATCCTTACCTGCCATTGATTGGTAAAGAATGCTTTACGGGCCAGAAGGTCGATTTCCCGGATTTCCTGCCGGAGTTGCTCATCCCCGGGATCTGTATGCATCCGCTCGATCATCATCTTCATTACCAGCGAGTTAAGTGGGTCGGTGCGTTTAATCTGGATGAAATTGATGATAATGAGGACACACAGGATCACAGCGAAAATTGCGCTGACAACCGCAATATTCATCAGCAGGGACGAAATGCTTTGCATCTTTACTGACTTATTCGATGGTTCAGGGTTAGCCATATTTAATTAAAAAGTAGCATCATTTTTTTTAACCGGGCAATAATCCACGCATCTGGTGCAACTGAAGCAAGTGCCTTTGTTAGGGGTGTAATCGGTTCTGTATGTCGTAACCATGCGTGAAGCAAGGGTGATCCCGAACACCAGCCCGAGGAAACAACCCAGGATCCAACCGGCCATATAAAACTGCTTCAGCATCTCTGAAGCTTCTGTAAAGACTTGTGAAACCGGCTTCCCTGATGCTTTGAACGCTGAGATTTCAAGGGATTCAGGTTCATTGGCGGCCTTCCCTGGTACAAGTAATGTCCGGGCAAGTCTTACTTTTCCACTAACTCCTGCCAGCGTTTCATGTAATTGTGAGCCTGTCCAACCACCCAACAGGGTAAAAAACGGGACCATAAAGCAAATGATCATCAGTTTTCGGATCGTGGTGGACCTGTTTTCCGGGTTTTTACCGGTTACCGGCATATCGATCGCATCATACGGACAGGAGTCTTCACATAACCGGCATTGGATACATGTTGTGGGCGTAATGGTGATGTGTTTCCACGAAAACCGGCTGATCCAGTTCAGCAATACACCGTAAGGACAAAGAAACCGGCAATAGGGCCGGGCGATAAAAATTCCTGAAATCAACAGAGTACCTGCAAAAATAAACATCCCAAACGATGCATCAAACCTGAAGATCCCGACAAAAGGATCGTAACGGCAAATGATAAAGTCAGTCCTCGTTGCTGCATATACGATCGCTGATCCCAGGTAAAAATATGGGACCAGTCCCAGAACGGTATTCAACCGCGGACCAAGTTTTTGAGGTTTAAGGGATACCAGGTCCTGTATTGCTCCGAAAGGGCATACACCGGCACAGAAGGTCCGGCCGAAAAACAAGGTAAAAATAAGTGGCAGGATAAAGAAAAAGATGACGGTAATTGGTAATAGATATGAACCGTCGGCAAATGCCAGGGTCACATTCTGTATAGCGCCAATTGAACATATGCAACCTTCGCGGTAGAAGCCGAAATAAGAAAGTGACAGCAGGGATGCAAAGAATACTCCGTTGCGGGACCTTTTTTTAACGACAAGCCAGGTTACGAGGGCGAGGGCGATGACCAGGACAAATACATCAACGATCTCCAGGATTTCGGAACGGCCTGCCGGTTGCAATGTTTCCGGTTGCACATAGACCGATTCGAATTCAGGTCTCGGAAATCTTTGTACCCCATACACATTCATATACCGGAAAGTGAAAATGATCATCAAAAAAAGGATTACCAGGGGGATACTTTTTTTACCACCAAGGCGCAAAGACGCAAATTTTCTATTTTCAACCATAGGTTTAGCGTCTTGGCGTCGTAGCGGTGTTAATTTTTTTTGCTTCAGCAATATGATGGAGCAGGTAAGGTTCACCCGCCGGTACCCGGCTGTAAGCATCAGCAGGACAATTCCTTGCAATGGAACACTGGTTACAATTGACGCAGCGGTTATGCCTCACCTGCAGCTGGAGCGATCCGTTCCCGAATGAACCGCAACCCTTCACGCATTTCCCGCAACCTATGCAAAGATCTTCATCGATGGTATATTCGAAAAAGGGATCCTCGACAAACTTACGTTTGAGGGCGTTGGTCGGGCAAAGCTGATTTTCAGCCGCTGTCGTCAGGGTTCTGGTTTCCGGTTTGAAATACCCGCCGCACAGATCACAATACCCGCACATAGCATAAACATGGACACATTTGACCGCAGAGGGCGTTAACACACAACTGGTTGCACAACGGCCACATTGTGTACATTTTGCCGGATCCAGTTGCCACACCGTCTGACCCGTACTGCTTTTAGTTGCGACCAGGACAGCCACCCCTCCGATTCCGATCAGGACAGAGGCTTTCACACCGGTTGTGATAAATTTACGCCGGTTGATCTTTGAGTTATTTTCCGGTTCTTCCATGTTCTGAGTTGGTTTTCCCCAGTCTGGCCTTTTCGAGACGGTACTGGTCTGCTTCAGGTAACTGACACCGGTTTGAAATATCACAATTGCTGCATACAAATGGCTGCTGACAGGTAGTTTCCTGACTCCTGCGACGGATCAACATAGCACTGGTTATGGTCAGTGATGCAAAAATGCCACTCCTGATCAGCGTGGATAAAAATTTTCTCCTGTTTTGAATTATTGAATTTATCCTGTCCATCGTTTACGGTTGTGTTTTTTTCAACGCAAAAATCCTGATCATGTTTTTCTCCGGATCGAGCACCAGGATATTCCCTACTGAATTCACCGCTATATCAAGACCCTTTGTCCCTTCAATAAAGGATGATGCTCCTGCTACCACGCATTTGAAAGCGCCGTCAGGCCCAATAACCTTGACCCGCTCGATCCCTTTTTCACTGGTAACGAAAGAACCATCAGGTAATATTGCAAAATTTGAGGGATTACAGCATCCGCAAAACCCCTCCATGGCCATGGATGACTTACCCCATTGTGAGATCAAATCACCATCCTGGTTGTATTTTTCGAAATGATGCCGGCCCGGATTTACGACCCAAAGCGCTCTGTCAATTCCAATTCCCAGGTCAAAATACGGGCTTGGCACGACGAATCCGGGAATGTTCCTTGCAGGGTCCTTTATCCCTATCTTTTTCAGAATATTTCCCTTCAGATCATATTGATATACAACCTTATTCCCTGCATCGGCTAAAAAAGCATCCATGCCGCGAACAGCAATCGAGGTGATAATGGCATCGTTGCCGCATGATTTCCATTTCATCAGTTGCGTTCCTGTCCTGGTAAAGATTTCGACATGATCCTGCATTCCAAGGTAAATATGATCATTTGTATCCGCAAATAAGCAATTGGCCGTCCCTTGTACGGCAAATTCAGATTCAACTCTGCCATTGTGATCGAAGATCTCCACCCCATTTTCAGCACAAATGAAAATCCGGTCAGAACGATCAGTGGCAATCCCATGAAGTGAATCAAGACCCGGGATAATTTGTTGCACCTCGACATACCTGATCAGAGAAGTATCGGCCGTTTTGAACGACTTCAGGTCATACTGGTAAGGATTCACCCCGGCATTGGGTTTATTTAAAAACATATCCCAGGCCATAAACAGGATAACCGCCAGCAAAAGGATCAACGCTCCAGAAAGTATGATTTTTCTTTTCATTTTATTGAGCTTTAATATCCAGACAGACCAGTTGTTTTGAATCCCGCATTAACAGATAGCCCCCGGTGATGGCAACCGGTCCCCAGGAATCCTGTCCCTCGATGATGCGGGTTTTGTCCAATACGTTAAATTGTGTCGGTGAAACACTGACAATGGACATTTCGCCATTATCATTCAGGATAAAAAATTTTCCATCTGCCATGATATACGGCCCGAGACCGAAACGATTTGTCTTGCCGCTGCTCATGATCACTTTGCTGCAGTCCCCGGCAAGGTAACAAACGAACTGGTTTCGCAAACCTCCTGCATCTTTCGGCTGGATGCCATAGAGGTAGCCGTTATAAAAAATCGGGGTCTGTTGCTCTGAGGCAAGTCCCTCCTGAGGTTTGTACTTCTGTATCACGTTCACCTGATATTTTCCGTCCTGTTTTGTTACCTGAAGGAGTGCCGATCCTGCTCCATACCCCGCTGTCACGAATATTTTTCCTTCATCAAGCATAACCGGTGATGGCGCCACGACTGAAGGTGCAAATACGGTCGTTTCCCATAAAACCGTACCCCTGTCGGCTCCCTCTGCTGAAATCCCGCAGATCCCGCCAATGGCAAAGTACACGTACATTCTCTTCCCGTAAATGGTCATGGGGATGATCGATGAATGTGACATTTTCCAGTTTTTTGGATTGGGCGTTTCCCAAATTTTATCTCCGGTATTGCAATCCATCGCAATCATCAGTGCCCGACCCCCTGTTGCAATGATCGCTGTGTCGTTGTCAAGGAGCAGACACTGGCCTGTATACCAGAATGGAACCTCCGCCTTATATTCCGTTTCAAGATCAAGACCCCATCGAAATTTTCCGTTGATCCGGTCAACACACATTACCTGGCATTTCGGACCGATGGTCACGACAAATTTAGCATTCACGGCAGGGATGGTCCTTGACAAGCCATGATTGCGTTTGAGATGGACATGATAACCGCGCCGCCATAATTCCTCTCCTGTCTCAAGCAAAAAACAACGTAATTGATCCGACTTTCCTGCTTCATCGTAATCGAGCAGATAGACCTTGCCATCATAAATGGCGGGAGCAGCATGTCCTTCGCCAAGATTCTTTTTCCAGAGGATTTTTGCACCGTTTTTCCCCCATTTTCCGATCAGCCTGACCTGTTCTTTGTTGATGTTGTCATAATCCTGCCCCCTGAACCGTGTCCATCTTGTACCAGGTAAATCAGGAAATGCCCTGTAGAATTTGAATTCGGATCCGATTTTTACCGGTTCCCGTGGCAATATGGCACTGCCCTTCCTGTTGTCCATACCGGCAACTGAAACAGTAAAATGCTTCACCGGATCAAATAAAAACCACCAGAAAAACACCCCCGTAACCAATAACACGAATAAAATAATGATAACCTTGCCCGCAACCTTCCCTGTCTGCCCGTCCGCTTGTCCGCTTGTCCGCTTGTCATTCGTCCGCCCGTCCGCTTGTCCGCTTGTCCGCTTGTCCCTGTGTCCCTGTGTCAACTTACCTTTTACGTACATCATAAACCATCAATGAGTTTCCATGGCGTACAAATAGGGATCCATTACCGATCGTCAGATGTGCCCAATGCTGATCAGTTCCATAAGGAACCTTGAATGAACTTATCTTTTTAAAAGAATTCAACAGGGGTTCGGCAAGGACTATCTCCCCATTGTCCCCATATAAATAAAGCATGCCATCTGCAAAAATTATGTTGCCCCTTCCGGTTATTTTTTCAGCGTACATATTGGTCCCGGTTTTCCAGTCAAGGCAGTACCACGCCTTGCCTGCATCGTCTGAACCATAAATCTTTCCGTTTATGAACACAAAGCCGCCCATCCGGTTGTCGATGTTGGTATTTCGCCACATCTCCTGAACTGAACTGCCCTCGTCAGATACTTTGAGCATCACCCCTCCTTTTCCATAACCTGAAACACAATAAAGGTAACCATCATGGTAAAGCGGCGTGTTGGCATGTACCGAATATCGGTTTGGCTGGTCAACGCTCCATAAAAGATTCCCGTTTCCGGCATCAATTCCCAGGATCGAGTGGGCGGTATGAGTTACCAGGATGTGTCTGTTGGCCAGTTTGATCAGGGCCGGGGATCCGTAGGCACTTTCTTCGCCTTTTCCATGGCTCTTCCAGATCAGTTTGCCGGTGTTGACGTCCAGTGCAACCACATTGGCTTCGGGACCTCCAACCGTGCAAAACAGCTTGTTCCCGTCAATTAACAGGTTCTCGGTCACCCCCCATTTGATGTTCGGACCCTTGTATTCTTTAAGTACATCCACGCTCCAGATAAATTCACCGTTATCTGCTTTACGGCAGAACAGTTTTCCAAAACCGCTCAACTGATAAATTTTACCATTGCAGATAAGGGGTGTGCTCCTGACACCCGGCCAGCTTTCTGTCCACTCCTCTCCATATGGAACCTTCCAAACTAATTTCCCGTCCAGGTCAAAAGAAAAAAGGTAACCGATGCCATCAAGAGTTCCTGTGGTATAAATCCTGTTATTGGTAACGGCAGCCGATGAGTGACCATCTCCCAGACCGTCAAAGTGCCACAAAAGGCGGGGACCTGTATCAGGCCATTGTTTTAACAACCCGGTATCTTTGTATACACCGTCACGACCGGGACCACGCCATTGGACAGTTTCCTGGGCATTAACAGAGAAGCAAATCAGGAAAATCATACTTATTATTGGCAGGATTCGTCTCATGTCTCTCTTTTGTTTGAGTTGAAAAATTAATTCTGAAAATCTGAGGTTATTCATTGGCAGATCGTGGGTAACCAACCGGCGATCAAAATTAACACAATTTATCCTATCTCCTGAACATTCATTGCTGTCTACCCGTGAAGAAAATGTCCCGTTATTGTTAATAACTATATCTCGATGATCGCCGAAAAGATTCAAATCATTTGTATCTTGGTTGCATAAATGAAAAATTCATGTCAATTAACAACCACTGAATATGAAAAATGATGTATTGGCAAACAGAATGAACCTGGCAAATCATCGCATGACCATCCCTCATTCAAAACTATTGACAGGTTCGATCGTTGATAAATACCCGGTCGTTCTGGATGGTGGAAAGACAATTATCTTTATTGCTGATAAAAACATGGAAGCCGAGACCAGGTACCGGTATGAATTGCGCAATAAGCATTGACATCTCCCATGATCAGATCTGGTGAGAGAAAATCATGAACAATGAAAGTCTTTAGAAAATATTACAGCATACCGGCATCTGCCGATGATGTGTATTTGGCACTTACCAATCCGGTCACACTTGAACTCTGGACGGGCGAACCAGCCGTTATGACCACTGACCCCGGATCCGAATTTTCTCTGTGGGATGGAAGTATCACCGGCAGAAATATTGAATTTGAACCAGGGAAAAAGTTAGTCCAGCAATGGTATTTCGGCGATCAACCGGAAGAATCTATTGTCACGATACTTCTCCATTCAAATGGAAAGGCAATTACTTCCGTGGAATTGATCCATACCAACATTCCAGATGAAGAATTTGATGATATCGCCGATGGATGGAACAACAGCTATTTTGGAGTACTCCGTGAATTTTATAAGGACTGATCTTCCAAAACCTTCCAGGTTTTCAAAACCTGGAAGGTTTGATAATAAAAAAGGCTGCCTTATGTAGGCAGCCTCTGATAATTAAATGTGCGGAATATATATTGGGTTAAACTGGTTCTTCAAATTCAGCAACATCAGGGGTTACAGGACTTAAATCCTCTGTGGCTGACATGTTTTCGATTCCTTTTTCATCTTCAAAATCTGCTTCTTTCGGTGTCACCGGCGCCAGCTTCACATTATTGATTTCCGATGCGGGAACTCCTTCAAGAACGACTTCATTTGATAGGATTGTGGATTCATTGAAATTCGAATTCGAGTGCAATGTATTGAGTTGTACCCCTAAAAAAAATGCGAGTACAAACATTGTCGTCATGATGATTCTGTTTTTGGTTTTCATTGTTTTGATCTTAATGATTTAGTGTCCATGAGACGTAACACCCCGGATGATGTTACAGCCTTTTAAAAATTTAACAATTATTTAACAATTGATTGATAATTAATTAATTGTGCACAAATTTACCGGTATATTCAGATTCAATAAAAAGAAAGTCGATGAGAATAGGTTTCTACCCGATAAAAACAGGAATTTTATCGGCAAACCTGTAACATATTTAAAATCAGTAAAATAGCAAGGGCAATTGCTATAAAATCCTAAGGATCACAATCCCTGAAAATCCCACATCCCGCATCCCGCATCCTTTCATTCCTTCATTCCTTCATTCCTTCATTCCTTCATTCCTTCATTCCTTCAAAGTTTCTCCCTGAAATACTCCACCATCTTCTGATTCAGATGCACCCGGTCCTTTCCGCGAACATTATGTTCATGGCCCGGATAGATGAAAAAATCAACCTGTTTACCTTCTTCCACACACTTCTTCAGAAAGGTGAGGGAGTTTTGGGGTACCACCGTCCCATCCTGATCATCATGGATGATCAGCAGTTTGCCTTTCATATCCTTTACATAGTTGAGCAAACAGGCGTTTTTATATCCTTCCGGATTGCTTTCGGGAGTATCCATATACCGCTCGCCGTACATTACTTCATAATATTTCCAGTCGGTGACGGGACCACCGCATACCGCAACTTTGAATGTTCCGGGATGTTTCAGGAACATGGAGACAGTCATGAATCCGCCGTAGCTCCACCCGTTCAGGCCGATACGCGTGGAATCGACAAATGGCAGTGATTTAAGGTAATTTACACCCACCATCTGATCGTTCACCTCCTTTACTCCCAGGTTCCGGAAAACAGCCTGTTCAAAATCGCGACCGCGACCGGCAGTACCCCGGTTATCCATGGTGAAAACAACATAACCCTCATCAGCCAGATAGTTCAGGAAAAGCCCGGCGCCCCAAAGCCATGAGTTGGTGATGAGCTGGGAATGAGGACCACCGTAAACATAAATGATTACCGGGTATTTCTTCTCCGGGTCAAATCCCGCAGGTTTTATCAAACGGCAGTAAAGATCAGTGTTATCTTCACTCTTCAGGGAAAAGACCGAAGTCTCTCCAAGCTGATATTCTATTAACGGATTTTCACTTGTCAGCAGCGTTTGCACCGGTTTTCCCTTTGCATCCAGGAGTTCAATCCGACGGGACGTGGTGAAACTGGTGTAATTATCGAGGATGAACCTGCCGTCGTCCGAAATTTTTGTTGAATGTGTTCCAGGAATGGTGGTAATGGGGGTGATGTTGCCATTTCGCAGATCGACCATGTATAACTGACGTTCAAGCGGATTGCCTTTGTTGCAAAGAAACCAGGCTTTTGAACCGACTCCGTCGGATTTCAGGAAGTCGGTCACTTCCCATGGTCCGCTGGTGAGTTGCCGGATCAGTTTTCCTTCCACGTCGTATAAATAAAGATGGTTGAATCCGTCACGCCGGCTTTCCCATATGAATTTTCCGGGATCGGCCGTCAGAAATTTCAAGCCTTGCAGGGGTTCAACATAGGTCCCGTTTTTTTCTTCGAACAGGGTTTTAATAAAGCTACCGTTACCGGCATCATATTTATTCAGCCGCATAAAATTCTGGTCGCGGTTGAGGGTGGCAATGTAGATAAAATTCCCATCCGGACTCCAGGTGATGTTGGTCAGGTATTCGATGCGGGATGCAGGATCCGGGATAAGGGATGAGTCGTTTTGAAGATAGGTAATTTTTCCGCTGCTTAAGGTATAAACACCTACCGTGACCTTATGACTTGTCATGCCGGCCATCGGATACCTGGTCGGATTTACGGTGGCAACGCGGGGTGTGATATCGACCAGCGGATATTCGGTCACCATGGTCTCATCCATACGGTAAAACGCGAGACTCTGCCCGTCCGGCGACCAGAAGGTCCCTTTTCCAATGCCGAATTCATTCCGGTGTACCCGGTTTGATCCATAAACGATTCCCGGATTTTTTTCGTCGGTGACCACGATCTCCTTACCTCCTGCAGAAACATAAAGATTGTTGCCGATGGTGTAGGCAACATGTTTTCCCGACTTACCGATATCCGTGTTTTCCGCCTTCTGCTGCCAGGAATTTTCTGTTGTGACGGTGTTTTTTACCATATCGAACTGAAAAAGTTCGTTCTCATTTGTAAAAAAAAACAGGTCTTGTGACACGAACGTGATAGCAGGCATCCGTTTCAGTGTATCCTGTTTTTCGGACTTCAGCAACGAATTCAGTTCATTTAACCTTAAAAGGGTATCCCGCCCGGGTCCGGCAATGTCTCCCTGCACCAGACTGTTCTTCGCCACATAAACAAACCTATCGGCCCCCGGCCGCCATTGCAATTGACTCATGGATGTTGCATTGAGTTTCGGGTTCATGTAAGTTGCGTCTTCAATGCTAAGCAGCCTTACCTGGGCCACTAAGATGACAGGAAGCAGGATTGCGGGGAACAGGAAGAGGGAGAATTTTGACATATCAAGAAAAATTACGAATTACGAATTACGAATTACGAATTACGAATGACGAATGACGAATGATGTTTGGATTACCTCTTTTCTGCGATACTGGTTATCAGCCCGGGATCATGTTCAATGCCATTGCCTACAACGACCACATCGGCGCCGGCGGTAAAGGCTTCCTTTGCCATTTCAGGGGTTGTAATCCCCCCGCCAATGATCAGCGGAAGACGGATGGATTTTTTCACCGCCGAGATCATCTCTCCGGGTACCGGATTCATGGCGCCGCTGCCGGCATCCATGTAGATCAGTTTCAGTCCTAACATTTCCCCTGCCATGGCCGTACAAACAGCGATGTCGTTCTTGTGCGATGGAATTGGAATCGTGTTGCTCATATAGGTGACGGCCGTGGTACGCCCGCTTTCGATCAGCATATAACCGGTTGAAATAATTTCGAGGTTGCTGGCTTTCAGGTATGGCGCGGAGATCACGTGCCTGCCGATCAGCATGTCGGGATTTCTCCCGGAGATGAGCGATAAAAGAAGAATACCGTCGGCTTTGTTATTCAGTTGCATGTTGTTCCCGGGAAATAGTACAACCGGGATATCCGTGTTTTTCTTGATAAAGTTGATATACTGCGATTGGGTATCATGCATCAGCAAACTGCCGCCTAAAAAGAAATAATCTACTCCGGCATTCATTCCCAGTTTTACGGTCCGGGACAATGATCCGGGGGAATATTTATCGGGGTCGATCAGTACCGCGAATTTTTTTTTACCCGCCAAAGTATCCTTCAGCAATTGTTGATAGAGATTCATAAATACAGTTTAAAATACAGCTTTGGCGATTTGGCGGATATTTTCACAAATTCCGACAGAAAAATAGTGAACAACCGGAACACCATACCTGATAAGTTCTTCCGATTGTTGAATTCCCCATTCGATACCGACTTTAAATGCGTCGTCGTTGGTTTTGCAAACCATTATCTTTTTTACAAGTTCGTCAGGAATGTCAATATTGAAAATCTGAGGCAATATGTTGATCTCTTTGATGGTGCAAATGGGCTTGAGTCCCGGAATAACTGGAACCTTTATACCTTCCCTGATGCAGCGTTCCGCGAAATCAAAATACTTCCGGTTGTCAAAGAACATCTGGGTGATGATGTATTCGGCCCCGGCATCCACCTTGCCCTTCAGATATTTCATATCATAAGCCAGGTTAGGCGATTCAATATGTTTTTCGGGATAGCCTGCCACGCCGACGCAGAAATTGGTACTGAAAGTATTCTGCAGTTCATCATCCAGGTATTTGCCCCGGTTCATATCGGTGATCTGGGCTACCAGCGTGTTGGCATACGCGTGCCCATTTTTTTCCGGAATGAAGGTGCGTTGATTTTTTGGGGCATCACCTCGTAATGCCAGTATATTGTCGATGCCCAGGTAATGAAAATCAATAAGGGCATATTCGGTTTCTTCTTTGGTAAATCCCCCGCAGATGATATGAGGCACGACCTCCACATCAGGATATTTGTACTTGATCGCCGCCGAAATAGCAACGGTTCCCGGCCGTTTTCTCACAGTTTTTTTCTCTAACAACCCATTCTCATGCTTTTTATACACGACCTCTTCCTGATGGTAGGTAACGTTGATAAATGAAGGGTTGAACTCAAGCAGAGGATCGATCGTGCGATAAATGCTGTTGATGTTATGTCCCCGGAGCGGGGGAAGCAATTCAAAGGAAAAGAGGGTTTTATCGGATTTGTTGATCAGGTTTATAACTTTCATTTTTAAAAATTCAGATTTGTATTCAGTAATTTTTCAGCTAAGTCAAAACTAAGACTTTTTCGTTTGGCATATTCAACCAATTGATCCTTGCTGATCCGGCCAAGGTTAAAATATTGGGCAAGCGGATGAGAAAAATAGAATCCGCTTACCGAGGCGGCCGGGTACATCGCGTAATTCTCGGTTAGTTTGATAGCTACCTTTCCTTCAGCATCCAGCAGATCGAAGAGCGTTCGTTTTTCAGAATGATCAGGGCAGGCCGGATAACCGGGTGCGGGGCGGATACCCTGGTATTCTTCGCGGATCATAGCAGGTACATCCAGTTTTTCCACGGCGGCATAGCCCCAGAATTCCTTCCTGACCCGCGCGTGCATCAATTCTGCAAAGGCTTCGGCCAGCCTGTCGGCAAGGATCTTGATCAGGATGGCCTGATAGTCGTCGAGCTCCTGTTCGAATCTCGACACCCACTCCTCAACCCCCAACCCGGTGGTAACGGCAAAACCACCCATGTAATCGACGATCCCTGATTCTTTGGGAGCAACAAAATCAGCAAGGCAAAGGTTGGGCTGCCCGGAATCCTTCAACTGCTGGTTCCGCAGGAAACGGAAGGTGGTCAGTACCTCCGAACAGGATTCGTCGGCATAGACTTCAATGTCATCTCCGGTGGAGTTACACGGATATAACCCGATCACGCCGCGGGCGATCAGCATTTTCTTACCGGTGATCTCGTTCAGAAGACGCCGGGCATCATTGAACAGTTTGGTGGCTTCGGCTCCTTTCACCGGATCCGTAAGGATGGCCGGATATTTGCCGTTCATTTTCCAGGCATGGAAAAAGAAGGTCCAGTCAATGTATTCAGCGATCTCTTCCAGTGAATAATCGTAAAACACTTTGTTCCCAATGATCTGGGATTTGTAAATTGTTGTAGGGGCCCATTCGGTCTTCAGTTTGTTTTTCCGGGCATCGCCAATAGAAATATAGGAATAACTTGCTTTTTTGTCATACGTGTTGCGTATTCCTTCATACTTCTTTTTAACAGACCCGGTAAAATCCTTTTTTGCTTCGGCGGAGAGAAGGTTTGAAACGACTCCGACCGCCTTGGATGCATCTTTTACATGGATCACGGAATGGTGGTAGTACGGTTCGATCTTAACCGCGGTATGGATGTCGGATGTCGTCGCTCCGCCGATCAGCAATGGGATGGTGAATTTCAGCCGGTCCATCTCTTTTGCCATGTGCACCATCTCTTCGAGCGAGGGAGTGATGAGCCCGCTGAGTCCCACCACGTCCACATTATGGTCTCTGGCAGCGGCCAGGATCCTGTCGGCCGGAACCATGACTCCCAGGTCGATGACCTCGTAGTTGTTACAGGCAAGCACCACCCCGACAATGTTTTTTCCGATGTCGTGTACGTCACCTTTTACCGTAGCTAGTAATATTTTACCATTGTTCCGCGGAGATCCTTTCAATTCTGCTTTTTCGGACTCCAATCGCGGCGTAAGCCTTGCAACCGCCTTTTTCATGACCCTGGCACTCTTGACAACCTGCGGAAGGAACATCTTCCCGCTTCCAAAAAGGTCGCCTACCTGGTTCATTCCATCCATCAGCGGGCCTTCGATGATCTTCAGGGCCAGGTTATAAAGCGGCATGGCTTCATCGATATCCTGATCGATGAATTCATCATTTCCTTTGACAAGTGAATGCCTGAGACGTTCAACGACCGGAAGCGACCGCCATTCGGCCCCTGTTTCCTCCTTTTTCCCGGAACCGGTTACCTGGTCGGCATAGGCCAGCAGCCGTTCGGTGCCATCCTTGCGGCGGTTCAGGATAACATCTTCAACCAGTTTCAGGAGCATCTTCGGGATCTCATCATACACCGGAAGGGCTCCTGCATTGACGATCCCCATATCAAGCCCGGCTTTGATGGCGTGAAACAGGAATGCTGAATGCATGGCTTCGCGAAGCGGGTCATTGCCCCGGAACGAAAATGACAGGTTGCTGATCCCTCCGCTGACATGGGCGTACGGGAGGTTTTCCTTGATCCATTTCACGGCGTGCAGAAATTCGACGGCATAGTTGGCGTGTTCTTCAATGCCCGTTGCCACCGTAAGGATGTTGGGATCGAAGATGATATCTTCGGGCGGGAAAAACAACTCCCGGGTCAGAATTCTATAAGCGCGTGATGCGATTTCGATCCGGCGGTCGAGGGTCGTTGCCTGGCCTGCTTCATCAAAGGCCATGATCACGGTGGCAGCGCCGAATTTACGCAGGATGGCGGCATGTTCCCTGAATGCATCTTCACCTTCCTTCAGGCTGATGGAATTAACGATAGGTTTCCCCTGGATGCATTTCAGCGCTTCATGAATGACCGTGAACTTTGAAGAATCGATCATGATAGGAACCCTGGCCACATCCGGATCGGAGGCTGCCATGTTGAGGAAGTTCACCATAGCCTTTTCCGCATCGAGCATGGCTTCATCCATGCTGATATCGATCACCTGGGCGCCGCTTTCAACCTGTTGCCGTGCAACAGATAGGGCCTCTTCATATTTTTCATCCCTGATAAGGCGGGCAAATTTCCTGGAACCGCTTACATTGGTGCGCTCACCTATATTGATGAAGTTGCTTCCTTTAAAAATGGTCAGAGGTTCAAGACCGCTGAGTCTCAGTTCGTGTGCCCGTTCCGGTATCGGCCGCAACGGTGCGTCTTTTGCCAGGTCCGCAAACTGCCGGATATGTTCGGGTGTTGTCCCGCAACAGCCGCCAACCATGTTCACGAACCGGTTTTCCAGAAAGTCCCTGATATATCCGGCCATCTCTTCAGGTGATTGGTCGTATTCCCCGAATTGATTGGGCAATCCGGCATTCGGATAAACGATAACGGGAAAAGGCGCCTTCGTTGATAATTCCTCAACGTACGGTCGTAATTCTTCGGCCCCGAGCGAACAGTTTATTCCTATGGCAAACAAATCGAAGTGAATGATAGAGAAAAGGAACGCTTCCAGTGTCTGACCCGATAAAGTACGGCCGCTTTTGTCGGAGATCGTCACGCTGGCGATGACGGGGATACGACCATCCTGCCCGGTGGGCGCTGATCCCTGATCCGGGATAAGGGATGACTGCTGTTCCGGGGTTCTTTCATTTATTTCATCGAATACGGCTATAAGGGCTGCTTTCGCGTTAAGTGTGTCAAAAATTGTCTCAACCATCAGAATATCCACCCCGCCATCGAGGAGACCCCTGGCTTGCTCGCGGTACGCGTAATAAAGATCGTCAAAACTCACGGCCCTGTAGGCAGGATTTTGTACATCGGGCGACATGGAAGCCGTTTTACTCGTCGGACCGATTGATCCGGCGACCCAGCGTGGTTTATCTTCGTCGCGGCGGGTGAACCTGGCGGTCGACTCTTTGGCGAGCCTGGCGGCCGCCACATTGATCTCATATGCCAGATCTTCGAGGTGATAGTCGGAAAGGGAGATCCGGTTGGCATTGAATGTATCGGTTTCGATGATATCGGCCCCGGCCTCCAGGTACGCGTCATGGATTTCGCGGATCACCTGCGGTTTTGTCAACACCAGCAGGTCGTTGTTCCCTTTCAGGTTGTAGGAAAAACCCATGAACCGGTCTCCCCTGAAATCGGCTTCCTCCAGTTTATAACGCTGAACCATGGTCCCCATGGCGCCATCGAGAACGAGAACCCGCGATTTTAAAGCCTGATGTATATCTGTGGTCATTATATGTAAAGTCAAAGGTCAATCATTACTTGTATTGCTTGCATTGCATTCATCCGGGTTAATATGCAACTACCAGCATATAATCATCCAGTTTATAAAAATAAAGAGTATGCTCATACCGGCATACACCGACGGTGAGGATAGCTGAAACATTCTGATCCGTACTGCAAAAGTAGTTAAATGGATGAATATAGATGTCATTCCTGAAATCGACGTTCGGTTTGCCATGCAGCTTGTAGAGCGCTTCCTTTCCTCCCCAGTATACATACAATTGTTCAAGTCGGTTCTCCGCGGTAATAGATTCCAGTTCATGTTTCTGGAGAAACCTTTCCTTTACCCGTTCCACGCGATCCTTTATTTGTTCTATGTCGATGCCCACCGCGCTTTTATCACTGCAAACTACCGCGGCATATTCTCCGGCATGTGAAACCGAAATAAAGTGACTTCCTGAATCGAGATGGGGTTTCCCGTTGAGGTCGTAAGAAATATCTGTTGTTAATGGCGCTAATAAATGCTTAAGGAGTGCACGGTACGCCAGCCAATGTCTTTTTCGCAGGTCATTGCGTAATGTCGCGAAGATCTTCAGTTCTGGATCGCTAAGATGGACATGATGAAGTAATGCCTCCGTTGTTTCAGTGATTTGCCAGATTCCTGCACGGATTTCGCCGGCAGGGTTTATTTCCCGCAGGAAGGGCATGACATTAAAGTTTTTTTTATTCCGGGGGCAAAAATACAAAATTCAGACACCACGATATTGGTATTTTCCGTACTTTTGCCGCCCGAATCAAGTATAAACAACCGGAAATATGGAAAATATTGCAACATCCACGAATATGAATTACAAAGTAGCCGATATGTCCCTCGCCGAGTGGGGCAGGAAAGAGATTGAAATTGCAGAAAAAGAGATGCCGGGGCTGATGGCGATCCGTAAAAAACATGCTGTTGAAAAACCACTGAAAGGAGCACGTATCAGCGGTTCCCTGCACATGACCATCCAGACTGCCGTACTTATTGAGACCCTGATAGAACTTGGCGCCGATGTACGCTGGGCCAGTTGCAATATTTTCTCGACCCAGGATCATGCCGCGGCAGCCATTGCGGCCAGGGGAATTCCTGTTTTTGCCTGGAAAGGCGAGACTCTTGAAGAATATTGGTGGTGTACAGGTATGGCCCTGAGTTTCCCCGGCGGGAAGGGTCCGAACCTCGTTGTTGATGATGGCGGCGATGCCACCATGATGATCCACAAAGGGTATGAGATGGAGAAGGATCCTGACTTGTTAAAAGTTTCTGCTGAGAATGCAGATGAAAAAGCGTTCATGAAACAACTTCAGGATATCTATATTGAGGACAAGTCCAGGTGGACGCGTACGGTTGCTGAATGGAAAGGTGTTTCGGAAGAGACCACGACCGGGGTTCATCGACTTTACCAGATGAAAGAAAAGGGATTATTGCTGGTACCCGCGATCAATGTGAATGATTCGGTGACTAAATCGAAGTTCGACAACCTGTATGGTTGCCGGGAATCGTTGGCCGATGGCATCAAGCGGGCTACCGACGTGATGATCGCAGGGAAAGTTGTGGTGGTTTTGGGTTATGGCGATGTCGGCAAAGGTTGTTCCCACTCCATGCGATCGTACGGGGCCCGGGTGATCGTTACTGAAATTGATCCTATTTGCGCCCTGCAGGCTGCCATGGAAGGATTTGAAGTAAGCACCCTCGAAGATGCCCTGGCCGAAGGAAATATATTTGTCACAACCACAGGAAATAAAGATGTGATCACGGCAAAACATTTGTCGGGCATGAAGGACGAATCCATCGTATGCAACATCGGACATTTTGATAATGAGATCCAGGTAGAGCAATTAACCAACTGGCCGGGGATAAAAAAGATCAACATCAAACCCCAGGTCGATAAATATATTTATCCCGACGGTAAATGCATCTATCTTCTGGCCGAAGGCCGCCTGGTGAACCTGGGATGTGCCACCGGCCATCCTTCGTTCGTGATGTCCAACTCCTTCACCAATCAAACACTTGCCCAACTGGATCTCTGGCAGCACCAGTATGAAGTGGCCGTGTACCGGTTGCCCAAACGTCTTGACGAGGAGGTTGCCCGTCTGCACCTGGAACAAATCGGTGTAAAACTCACCAAACTTACACAGGAACAGGCTGATTATCTGAATGTTAATTTGGACGGGCCGTATAAGCCGGAACATTACCGGTATTAGAGGTAGCAAGGTAGCTAAAATTTGTCCCCTTGTCCCCTCGTCCACCTAATTTGAAACATACAACATCCCTTCACTATAAACAGCCGCATATTGTTTGAGCGGATAACGGGAGGGTCCTTCGAAAGGGGTTCCGTCGACCATGATGTACTTTGAATTGCATACAGGGCAGTAACAGGTTATTCCCGACTCTTCTACCCTCACCTGGGCGCCTTCTTTACCGGGATCATACGGGCAGGTACGTTCAAATGCCACAAATTCGTTAACGGATTTACGGAAAATCAGGATCCCTTTGTATCCGCCAACAACAGTTTCCCAACCATTCACCGGATTGAGGTTGATGTATTGGGTCCCATCCGGATTGATACTGAAATTCACATAAACATACGGAATTTCAGGCGCCTGTTCCTCTTTTTTGCAGGAGAATGCAACCAGGCCAATGATAACCAACAGGAACCATTCCCTGACTTTTTTTTTCCGGATCTGCTTTATCATGATACAAATTTCGTAATTTTAACGTTTGGTTTGATGCAATATTGATCCAACTACGAAAAAAAATCCCATGCGCATCTACCCACCCCCGGTCCCCGGAACCAGAATGATATTATTTTCAATTATTATATGCGCTTTACCGCTGCTGGTTTCCTTTACGCCGCAGGAAGCAAGGGTCAACCAGAAAAAAATTGAGCGTGAGCGGGCGAAAATAAAAAAGCAGGCAATGAAGGACTATAATCAGGCCGTCAGGCGACATAACAAAATGCAGTCGAAATCGACAAAGGCAAGCATGAAAAAAACGAAAAAAGAATCAAAAAGAGTGACTCCCCTGAAACATTGAACGGTTGATTTCGCCCCCTCTTAATTACTGTTGACCGATTGTTTAAAACGGTTTGCATATTTGATTTCTGACTAATTTAGAATGGTTATATATTCGATTATGAAAAAAAAATATTTTCTGTTTGATTTTAAATAATTCTTACATTTACCGCCTTTTACGAGCGCAATTATAATCTAACATAAAATTGTATGGTATGTTAAGAAATTTACTATTTACTATTGGTTTTGTACTGGCAACAAGCATGTTGGTATTTTCACAAACCGGATCTGGGACACTTAAAGGAAAAATAATTGACAAGGCAACCAAAGAACCGATCTCCTTTGCCAATGTTGTTATAGAGGTTGGTGGTGTGCAGGTAGGCGGATCCACTTCCGATTTTGACGGAAACTTCACCATCAAGCCAATCCCTCCCGGGAAAGTTGACCTCAAGGCCAGTTTTGTCGGATATAAACCCTTTATGTACAGGGGTATTTATGTCTCGCCCGACAAGATCACCTTCCAGAATCTCGAACTGGAAGCCTCCACCACCACGCTCAATGAAATTGAAGTGGTGGATTATAAGGTCCCCCTGATCTCCAAGGACCAGACCACTTCAGGAGGTACGGTTACGTCGGAAGAAATTTCGAAAATGGCCAACAAATCAGCAGCTTCCGTTGCCACCACGGTGGGAGGCGTTTCGACAGATGCCAATGGCAACATCACCAGTATGCGGGGTCAGCGATCGTCCGGTACGGTGTATTATATTGACGGTATGCGCGTTACCGGCAGCAATGCTCTCCCCCAGAGCGCCATAGAACAGGTCGAAGTGATCCTTGGAGGTACCCCTGCCTCATACGGCGATGCAACCGGTGGTATTATCAATGTCACGACAAAAGGACCCTCAAAAGATTTCTCCGGCGGTATCGATGTTCAATCGTCACAATATCTTGATGCATTCGGATACAGCCGGTTGGGTCTGAACTTTACCGGCCCGCTGATATCAAAAAAAGATACGGTGCGCGGGTATAAAACCCCCATCATGGGTTTCTTTATTTCCGGTGACCTGATCTATCAGAAGGACGGAGCTCCCGCTGCATTCCCTTTGTACAGGGTAACAGACGATGTAAAGAATAGTCTGTCGGTCAGTCCGTTACGTCTATATGGCGAGAACAATGCAGTGTATTATAATTCAGAATTCCTGACATACGATCAGATGCAGACGACAAAAACCACCCTGAATTCTGCCGGCACGAATGTTAATGTTTCAGGCAAACTCGATTTCAGGGTAGCTCCTACGATCAATCTATCATTCGGGGGTACATTTTCCTGGTATGACAGCCGGAACTTCAATTATGCCAATTCGATGATGAACTGGCAAAATAACTCCCACTCAACTGGTTATACCTGGCGGGTGAATGGCCGTTTTACCCAACGATTCCCTACCGCTGCCGACAGCAAAACTTTCGTTAAGAACGCCTATTATTCGATCAGCGCCGATTTTACACGCAGCTTTAACAAAACGGAGGATGCGGAGCATAAGGACAATTATTTTGAATACGGTTATGTGGGCAGTTTCGCTACCCATACCATTCGCGCCTTCACCCCGGGCTATGAATATGACTCTGTGGCGCATCTGTGGGGGCACCTTCAGAATGGCACGCGCGATACCATCGTGATCTATAAAGGCTCCGATCTGAATCCCGAATCGACCAACTGGACACAGCAATATTACGGTCTGTTTGATGATCCCGAGGGGCACTATGAGAACATTAACGAGATCATTTCCGGGAAAGGATTGATCAATGGCATGGAACCGTCGGGTGCTTACGGCCTTTTCGCGGGTATTGGCAGCCGTCCTGGTGGGTATAGTGAAAGCACTACCGACCAGATCGCCGTTAATGCTTCGTTTGCCGCCGACTTTGGCAATCATGAGATCCAGCTCGGATTGCAGTATCAACAGCGGAAAAGTTCGGGATATACCAACATCGGCATAGGACTCTGGGATGTCATGAAGGGATTGACAAATTTCCATCTTTCCGAACTTGATCTTGCGAATCCCCAGGCTATTTACCGCGACAATGTATATATGGACACCATTACCTACTTCCGCCGGTATGTTCAGCAATCACAGCGGAATTTCGATATCAGCCTGCGCAAAAAACTCGGATTACCGGTGGACGGTACCGATTGGATTGACATGTATTCCTATGATTTTGCCAATAATTCGATCAACTATTATGATAAGAACATGCAGCTTCATACCCTGACGCCGACGGAGCAACTGTTGTCGATGGATATGTTCAGCGCCGAAGAGGTTTTGAATAACGGCGCTCCGGTCGTTGGTTATTATGGTTACGATTATACCGGTAAAAAAATGAAGGGTACCGTGAGTTTTGATGATTTCTTTTCGCAGCAGGATGCGAACGGGAATTTTACGAGGGCGATCGGGCCTTATCAACCGATCTATGTTGCAGGTTATATCCAGGATAAATTTGCTTTTAAAGACCTTATTTTCAATATTGGACTTCGTGTCGACCGGTTCGATGCCAATCAGCCCGTTTTGAAAGATCCTTACCTGTTCTATCCTGCCAAAACCGTAGGGGAAGTTTCTGAGATCAATGGAGTTACGATCACTCACCCGGCAGGTATGGGCAGCGATTACGTGGTTTATGTTGATGATGCAAGGGAACCGACCAAAATTACCGGATACCGCTTCGACAACAACTGGTTCAATAAGGATGGAAGCCCGATCACCGACCCGGTACGCGCATTAGATGCTGGCAGCGGGGTACAGCCCTACCTCCTTTTTCCCGCGGTCGATACAGTCGGCGCTCCCCCCAGGGCCTTTGCCTTCGAGGATTATGATCCGCAGACCAACTGGATGCCCCGTATCTCGTTTTCTTTCCCCATCAGCGACGATGCCTTGTTCTATGCCCATTATGATATCTTAACACAACGTCCGTTAACTGCAGATATTCAAATCCAGCCGGTCAGCTATTATTACATTGGCGTGACCGGTTCTTCGGGAACCATCAACAACCCCAACCTGAAACCTGAAAAAACCATTGACTATGAACTTGGTTTCCAGCAGAAAATCAACAATTCATCGTCGCTCAAACTGGCAGTGTTCTATCGCGAAATGCGCGACCAGATCCAGCAGTACCGGCTTAGCGGCGCTTATCCAAAGACCTATTATTCCTATACCAATATTGACTTTGGAACTGTAAAGGGATTGACCCTCACCTATGATCTTCGCCGGTCAGGCAACGCCCGACTGCGGTTTAACTATACCCTTCAGTTTGCCGACGGTACGGGATCAGATCCTGATGCGGCCAGCACCATCATCCGTTCCGACCAGCCAAACCTTCGCACATTGAACCCCCTGAATTTTGACCGCCGTCATGAATTCAACATCAGTTTCGATTATCGCTGGGCCAGCGGTAAGGATTATAACGGTCCGGTTATCAACCGGAAAAAAAGCGGAAAAGCTCCCGTGCAATTCCTCTCGAACCTTGGAGCCAACGTCTCTCTCAACGGAGGATCGGGAACCCCATACACCCAGACAAGTAAAATTCTTGCATTCGGCCGAATGGGCCCCATCAAGGGAAGTATCAACGGCGCTCGTTTACCCTGGCAATTCTTCATTACCGCCCGATTTGACAAAGATTTCAATTTTATGCTCAACAAGAAAAAACAAGGCACAATCAATGTTTATATTGCCTTCGAAAATTTGTTAAATACACAGAATGTTACTGCCGTTTACCCGGCAACGGGCGACGCTGCCGACGATGGCTATCTCACGGCCCCGGAGTGGCAAAATGCAATAAACCAGCAGGTTGATCCACAATCCTATCGCGATCTGTATTCGATCCAGATGAACAACCCGTATCGCTATAGTAATCCGCGTACCATCAGGTTAGGTCTTATGTTCAATTTCTAAGTGTGTTTGACAATGATAATGAGAAGAATTTCCGGTTTGTTTAAAAATAATGCAACTATGAAAAATAACCTTCGCTTTTTAGTGATGACACTTTGCTGTATTGTGGTCGCCAATGTGCTTCGTGCGGAAGAATTTCGCAAGGTGGGCGGCACAAAGAGCACCGGTACGATAAAAGAGACCGCTGCCGGTTGTGCCTCAGGCTCGAGTTATAAATATCTTGATATCAACAATGTAAGGACCCTGTGCTATTCCTATGGCAATGGATGGTTCCTGGAAAATGCCGAGTATGAGATCCCCAAAGGTTCCAGGAAGACCTCCATGTTCTCTTTTTCTCTCTGGATCGGTGGTATAGATATCAACAACAACCTGAAATTAGCGGCTTATCGTTACGGACAGGGGCCAACCACTTCTTCTGCCCACACCAAGAACGATTTCTGGCCGGGGCCTCTTACAGTGGATGGCACCGCTGCAGTTGCCGCGGAAACCTGTGCAGAGTATGATAAACTTTTTACCATGACCCGGATCGAAGTCCAGGAATTTTTAGCATGGTGGGAAAACCAGGCGGAATTTCCGGATTATGTTATCCCAAAGTCCATTATCGAATGGCCGGCACATGGTAATAAAGCGAAAGGGCAGGCATACTACCTTGCTCCGTTTTATGATTTAAACGGGGATGGTACTTATGATCCAAAACAAGGCGATTATCCATACTACGATCTGAGCAACCACCTCTGTCCTGCTTTCAGATTGGATTCAACCCCGCTCATCGTCCGGGCAAAAATAAAGAATGGCGGAAAGACCAGCAGCGGGGTGGAAATTGATACGCTGGGTATCCTGGTCGACCAGGTTTTGAAAGGCGACCAGACCCTCTGGAGTGTTTACAACGACAAAGGCAACTATCACTCGGAAACTACAGGAGAACCAATTGGTATGGAGATCCGTGCACAGTATTTTGCCTTTGCCACCAATGATGAAATAAACAACATGACCTTTTACTCTTATGAGCTCATCAACCGCTCCACATACACCCTCACAGGTACTTATTTCAGCCAGTGGGTGGACCCGGACCTTGGATGGGCCGAAGACGACTTTGTAGGTTGCGATGTGAACCGGGGTCTCGGGTATTGCTACAATGGAACCCCCATCGATGGTGGCGGTCAGAGTTTTGCCTATGGTTCGAACCCCCCTGCTGTCGGCGTCGACTTTTTCCAGGGGCCTTATATGGATCCCGACGGTTACGATAATCCTTCATACAAGGGTTCCGGCATAAACGGACCATCTTTCAAGGGTAGTTGTGATATCGTGGGTCTGGGTGTTTCCAACTCGATCATACCGATGACATTCACCTATAAAGGAAAAGATTCTACGGCTGATTTCCTGGTTCGTGCCGAAGCTATCAACGGTGTGAACTTTGGCGATGGGATCAGGGATAACGAACGATTTGGAATGAGGAGATTTGTCTACCACAATAACAACTTATCCGGCGTTCCCGAGTGGCAGCAGGACCCAAACTACGCACCAGAATATTACCTGTTGCTTCAAGGGATATGGAAGGATAATGCCAGGATGATCTATGGAGGTAATGCCCATGTCGGTTCACCCGGAAGTGTCGGGCCGGAATGCGATTTTATGTTTCCGAATCTAACCGATATCTGCGACTGGGGGACCAAGGGACAACCGCCCACCCCGAAGGAATGGACGGAGGTTACAGCGGGCAACAATGATTCCGACCGTCGTTTCATGCAATCTGCAGGACCATTTAAACTGGAACCCGGGGCATGTAATTATATCACGGTCGGTATTCCATGGGCACGGGCCATTTCAGGAACACCTGAAGAATCGGTGAAGCTGTTACAGCAGGTTGACGATAAAGCGCAAAGTCTTTTTGATAACTGTTTTGCCGTATTGAACGGACCCAATGCACCTGACGTCACCATCGAAGAATTACCGAACTCGCTGATCATTTACCTGACAAATCGTAAGTGGAATGACCTGGGGAATAACTATAAAGAAAAATACCAGGAAGTTGATCCTACCATCAGAGGTAAAGACTCACTTTACCGTTTTGAAGGATACCAGATCTACCAGCTTAAAGATGCCACTGTTTCATCTGCAGATCTTGAAGATGCTACAAAGGCCAGGATAGTGTCGGAGTGCGACGTTGAAAACGGCGTTGGCAAACTGGTAAATTGGACATTTGATCAGAATATCGGCGGAAACGTCGGAACTGTTATGACCACAGGGGAAGATAAAGGCATCAGGCATTCTTTTGTTTTCGAAAAGGACATGTTCGCAACGGGCGATGACAGGCTGATCAACCATAAACAATACTATTACATGGCGGTGGCGTACGGCTACAATCAGTTTAAGAAGTATGTCCAGACTGACCCCACCGCACTCGATGGTCAGAAAAAACCATACCTGAGAGGCCGCAGCAACATTAAAGTTTATACCGCGATCCCGCATATCCCGCTTGGGGTTATTGCTAATTCCTCTTACGGCGACGGCCCGGTCATCACCCGTATCCAGGGCCAGGGTAATGGCGGGATGATCCTGGAATTCTCGCAGGCTTCCATTAATGAGGTTCTTTCAAAACCGGCCATCGATTCATCAACAACCAAATTGGGGGATCCTGATTATCCTATTGTTTACAAACCAACTTATCTGATCGGACAAGGTCCGTTACAGGTCAAAGTAATCGATCCGTTGAATGTCGTCAGCGGTGAATATACCGTGAAATTTGATTCCATGGTTGAGGTCAAGGTCAATAATCCTTTTGCCATAGGCGTCACATTTCCTGATACCAAGAAAATCAAGTTTGGAAAATGGACGCTGATCAATAATGCAACCGGTGTAGCCTCACGGTCAGATACAACAACCATCTATCAGTATGAACAATGTTTCCTCGACCTTGGCATCGCTCTGACCATCGCTCAGGTGCCCAATGCAGGCGATTCCATAAGAGGCACATTAGCCCCGACCAACGGGTTATTGTACGCCTCACCTGCCATTTATGCCGACAGTACCCGGAGATGGCTTACCGGTGTTGAGGATAGCGATCTTCCTACTTCGCTTGAGAACTGGATACGTGCAGGAACTTACAAGGGATCCGACGAGCATTATTATGACTGGGATATGAGCAGCGGTGAATCAGGAAGACCGGCGGATCCCAACAAGAATTTCCAGAAGATCCAGACCGGGATATGGGCTCCTTACTGTCTGGCTGCAACCCGTTTGTTTACTTCGGATGGAAGTACTCCTGGTCCCCCGAGTGGTGGTCAGATCATTACCGGTCCGGCATTTTCAAAAATATCCAAATCTTATGCAAGCCTTCCCAATGTAGGAAGTGTCGACATTGTAATTACCCCGGATAAAAAATTGTGGACCAGGAGCCCGGTCATTGAAATGTGTCCGGATTCAAAACTGGCTGAAGGCGGTGCTAGGCTTTACCAGTCCCGTTTGGCGCCTTCAGTGAATGTTGATGGCGACACCGGCGTCGTCAGTTCCGATCCTATGTATAATTCCAAATACATCAGTGAAACCGGTATGGGCTGGTTCCCGGGTTATGCAATAAACCTGGAGACCGGTGAACGGTTGAATATCCTGTTTGGAGAAAATTCATGGCTTGTTTCCGATAACGGACGCGATATGTTATGGAACCCGACGAGTCGCAAGTTCAATCTTACCGGGTACCCGGTATTTGGAGGACAGCATTACGTTTATATCATGAATCATTATTATAATACGGAAGCAAAAATTGATTTTCCGGCCTATGACGGAGGTTTTATCATCATGTCGCAACTGAAGAAAAACAATGCATTTAAATCCTATGCCTTCGGTACAGCCATGTATGTAAATATTCCCCTGGCAGTTGAAGGGCAGGAATGGTTAAGTAATCCGGTTACCACGAAAATCCGTGTTTCAAAACCGTACCAGAGATATTACTCTTCTGCACTGCCAACCGGCTCGACTGATACCTTAAACCGTAATTATCCGGTGTATGTGTTCAATACAAATTCGCTGACAACTTCTCAGAATAATCAGACAAAGGCCACCACGGACCTGGATCTGATCAATATCGTACCAAATCCGTATTATGCCTATGATGATTATGAGAGGAATCAGCTTGATAACCGGATTAAAATTGTGAATCTGCCCAACAAATGTGTCGTCACCATCTTTGATATGAGCGGTACCATGATACGCCAGTTCAATGTAGACAAATCAGGCATCACTTTACCAAGAGGATCAACCCTGGGACTGAATACGGATGCCAAGACATCTCTGGACTGGGATCTCAAGAACTTTGCAGGTATCCCGATTGCCGGCGGAGTTTATTTGATACATGTCAAGGCCGACGGGTTGGGTGAGCGAACACTGAAATGGTTCGGAATATTACGTCCTGTCGACTTAAACTCATTGTAATGGTATTTGCTATTTATAACATGACAACAACAAAAACTTCCAGGATTATGAAAAAAATATATAGCTGCTTGGTTGCAATATTCCTGATGGGGATGATCATTTTACCCATGGATACGGTAACAGCCGGAAATAAGGACCGTTCCGGTCAGGCAGGCGCCGCGGAATTGTTGATCAATCCCTGGGCCAGAAGTTCAGGGTGGGGATCAGTAGGTACTTCCTGTGGACAAGGACTTGAGGGCCTGTTCACCAATATTGCCGGAACCGGCTTTACCAAGGGAACCGACATTATTTTTTCCTACACGAACTGGTTGAAAGGTTCTGATATCAATGTAATGGCATTCGGAATAAGCCAGAAACTTGGTCAGAACGGAGGTGTTCTCACGGCAGCCGTCATGACAATGTCCTTTGGGGAAATTCAAACTACGACCACTTCATTGCCGGAAGGCTCCGGAACCTTTAAACCGAGTTACATGAACATAAACCTGGCCTATGCGAAAGCTTTTTCAAACAGCATTTATGGAGGGCTGGCAGTGAAACTGATCACCGAATCAATTTCTGATGCCAGTGCAACTGCGTTGGCCCTCGATGCCGGTATTCAGTATGTGACCGGTGAAAAAGAGCAGATCAAATTCGGGATTGCCTTGAAAAACGTGGGTGCGCCGATGCATTTCAGCGGCGATGGACTGTCTTTCCGCGGTATTATTCCCGGGCATGGTAACAGCAACGACCAGTTTACCGTGGAGCAACGTTCAGCTACTTACGAACTTCCTGCTACATTGCGCATCGGGGCTTCCTATGACTTTTTAATCGGCGATATGCACAGGATAACATTAGCAGGCAATTTCAATTCAAATTCATTTACCAAAGATCAGTTTATCCTTGGACTGGAGTATTCATTGAAGTATTACCTGCAATTAAGGGCTGGTTACACTTACCAGGACGGTGTGTTTAACAACGACCTCGCCGAACGCGGAACCGTGTTTACAGGACCAAGCGCCGGTTTTACAGTCTCTGTTCCGTTTAGTAAAGATAAAGAGTCCGGATTGGCGATTGATTATTCCTATAGGGCAACCAACCCTTTCCAGGGAACACATAGTGTTGGCATTAAATTTAATTTTTAACAGTTCAATACAGCGTTTTTCATTAACTTCGTTTCTTTATGCAAAAGGGCCCTTCCATAGGGTCTTTTGCCTTATTATAACATCAAACAGAATCCTGAAAATGTCGGACATCAAATATTATACGCCTGAAGGTTTGGATAAACTGAGGGAGGACCTGCACAATCTGACCACGGTGGAACGACCATCCATATCAAAACAGATTGCAGAAGCCAGAGATAAAGGTGATTTGTCGGAAAACGCCGAATATGCTGCAGCTAAAGAGGCCCAGTCGATGCTTGAATTAAAAATATCCAGGTTACAGGAGGTGTTGAACAATGCCCGGCTCATTGATGAACGCAAATTAGACAATACCAAAATACTGATATTCTCCACAGTTACTTTACGAAATACCCAAAACAACACCAATGTAGTTTATACCCTTGTTCCGGAACATGAAGCCAATATTAAAATCGGCAAACTGTCGGTAAGTTCCCCGATCGCAAAAGGTCTGTTGGGCAAAAGCAATGGGGAAACAGTAGAGATCACAGTTCCTTCTGGAAAAATTACATTTGAGATTGTTGAGATAACACGGCAAAAAAGTTAACTATGGCAACGATATTCACACGAATTGCAGCAGGTGAAATTCCATGTTACAAAGTGTATGAAGATGACGATTTTCTTGCATTTCTGGATATTAATCCATTACAGGAAGGTCATACGCTGGTAATTCCTAAAAAAGAGATTAGCTACATTTTTGATATCGACGATGATCTGCATTCCGGATTATGGAATATGGCAAAAAAAATCGGGAAAGCAATTGAAAAGGTGGTCCCTTGTCAACGTATCGGCATCACGGTAATTGGCCTGGAGGTACCTCATGCCCATATTCACCTGATACCTTTGAAAACGATGTACGATATGGATTTTCGCAAACCCAAACTCAAATTTACGCAAGAGGAATTCGTTAAAATGGCTGAAAAAATAACTGCCGCCATCGAAAAATAGCGAATTCGTAATTCATAATTCGTAATTCCCTAATAGGCTCTTACATTCTTTCCCTCAATATAATTGATAAAGGCCCGGTTAACGACTTTATTTCCACCGGGGGTCGGGTAATTTCCTGTAAAGTACCAATCGCCCTTATGGTCCGGAATGGCTTCGTGGAGGTCGGCAATAGTCTGAAATATGATCTGAACGCTGGCATTGCACGCGGGAGGGGTAAGCAGTTCGGATATTTTCTTTGAAATTTGTTCAGCGCTGAACGGCTTGTAAATTTCCTTCACATGATTGATGATCTTTTCTTTGGGCAGTTTCTCCTGGGCCTTTGATTTTACATAAACTTCGTTGATGATATGTTCCTGGTGGGTCTCCTTCAGCAGTTCGATAGCGGCTTTAAAGGCGATAAAATCTGTGATTTTGGCCATGTCGATGCCGTAGCAGTCGGGGTAACGGATCTGGGGGGCTGAGGATGCAATGACGATTTTTGCAGGCCGCAGCCGATCGAGTATACGCAGGATGCTTTGCTTCAGGGTGGTTCCCCTGACGATGGAATCGTCGAGCACGACAAGATTATCAATGCCCGGCCGGATGCTTCCATAGGTTATGTCGTACACGTGGGCGGCGAGGTCATCGCGTTGTGAGTCACGGGTGATGAATGTACGCAGTTTGACATCCTTTACGGCGACTTTCTCGGCACGGGGTCTCAGTTGAAAGATGGTTTTCAGCTTTTCCCGGTCCAGGGCCATTCCCGAATCCAGGATCCGGTCGATCTTGATCTGATCACAGAATGCATCCATCTCCTCGATCAATCCGTAATAAGCATCAATGGCTGTATTCGGAATATAGGAAAACACCGTGTTTTCAACATCATGGTCAATCGCCTGGAGGATGGCGGGCGACAGAAATTTTCCCAGTTTTTTACGTTCCCGGTAAATTTCCTTATCGGTCCCCCTTGAGAAATAGATCCGTTCGAACGAACACGCTTTCTTTTCTCCGGGCTTGCTGAATTCTTTTTCTGATACTTTCCCGTCTTTTTTGATGACCAGTGCATGTCCCGGCTTGAGTTCCCGGATCGTGTGGAATGATACATTCAAGGCAGTCTGTATGACAGGCCGTTCGGAAGTCACGACAACAAGTTCCTCATCATGATAATAATAGGCAGGCCGGATACCGGAAGGGTCACGCATCACGAAGGCATCGCCATGCCCGAACATCCCGGCGATCACATAACCCCCATCCCAGGTTTTCGCGGCTGCGCGAAGGATTTTCTGAACATTGAGGTGTTTTGCAATCTGGAAGGTGATTTCCCTTTTTGGAAAACCTTTCGTCTTAAATTTCTGATAAAGGTCCTCGTTCTCTTCATCCAGGAAATGACCCATTTTTTCAAGGATTGTAATTGTATCGCTGGTTTCAACAGGGTATTGACCCAGATCGATCAGTTTTTCGAAAAGCTCATCCACGTTGGTGAGGTTGAAATTGCCTGCAAGAACGAGGTTCTTGGTCATCCAGTTGTTTTCCCTGATAAACGGATGTATGTTGAGAATACTGTTTTTACCATAGGTGCCGTAACGAAGATGACCGAGATACAACTCTCCCAGCATATCGACTTTATTCTTCAACCACTGAACGTCATTGAACCGGTGTGGATGCCGGTCTTCAATATCCTTAAGGTTGATGCTGATTTTGTTGAAAATATCCTGAATGGGTGCATTGGCGACTGACCTGATACGATTGATGAATCTGTTTCCCGGTTCGAGGTCAAATTTGATGCTTGCAATCCCCGCCCCGTCCTGACCACGGTTGTGCTGTTTTTGCATGAGAAGGTGCAATTTATTCAGACCATAGAATGCAGTACCGTACTTGGCCAGGTAGAATTCGAGCGGTTTAAGCAGTCGTATCAGGGCGATACCGCATTCATGATGGATGGAATCGCTCATTGTTTTCTTAATTGGACTGCAAAGGTATGAATTATTAATGATCACTTGTTTAACCGGGAAAACCGGCCTAATTTTGGCGAATACTCCAACCCAAAAAATGATCAGGCCTGTTGAACCGGACAATTTTTTAAAGGAATCCACCCGGAATCCGGTAATTGACGTTCGGTCGCCGGGGGAATTTAACCAGGGACATATCCCAGATGCCTTCAATATTCCACTGTTTGATGATGTCGAACGTGCAGAAGTCGGAACTCTGTATGTTCAATCGGGACGGTGGGATGCCATTCAAAAAGGGTTGGATCTCGCCCTGCCAAAGACCGGCTTGTATTTGGTGTCGATTCGTAACATATTCCCGGAAGGGAAGATCCTGCTGCATTGCTGGCGCGGTGGTTTACGCAGTTCTCTAATGGCGGAAGTCTTCAGCAGGGCGGATTACGAGGTCGATGTGTTAACTGGAGGATACAAGGCATACCGGCGGTTCATCCGGGAAGGATTTTCAGGACCGGCCAAGGTCGTGGTTTTAGGCGGTTACACCGGAAGCGGAAAAACCGAACTGTTGCAAACCATCGCATCGTTTGGTGAACAGGTAGTGGACCTGGAAAAGTTGGCTTGTCACAAAGGATCGGTTTTCGGGACCCTGGGACAGCCTGTCCAGCCAACCAATGAACAGTTTGAAAATAATTTATTTGCCAGGTGGTCGGAAATGGATCTGTCCCGTATTATCTGGATTGAAGATGAGAGCCGTATGATCGGCCGCATAACACTACCCGACCCGGTGGTTGAACACATAAGCCGGGGCACTTTGATCCGGATCGCGCCGGATATTGATTTCCGAATCAACCGGCTGGTAAACGAATATTCCGGGTTTGACAAAAATCTCTTGTCCGATGCCATCAGCAGGATCAGTGAACGCCTCGGGGGCGCCAGGACCAAAGAAGCGATCACGGCCCTTCAGAACGACCGGTTTGCAGAGGTTGCAGCATTAGCATTGTCATACTATGATAAAGCTTACCAGTTTTCCATTGCCCGCAGGAAAAATAAACTGATGTACGAAGTGCAGCTACATGATGAGGATATGAAGACGAATGCAGCACGCATAATTGAAATCGCTTATAAATGTATTGACCATGGACCCGATTTATCTTGATTATAATGCAACAACACCGGCCGATCCGGCGGTTATTGATGCCATCCGGCCCTACCTTGAACATTATTTTGGGAACCCGTCGAGCATGCATTCCTATGGCATTCAATCAAAAACAGCCGTGGAAAATGCGCGGAAACAGATCGCTTCCCTTTTGAATGCCAGGAGTGATGAAATCATTTTTACCAGTGGCGGAACTGAATCCAACAATTTTGCCATCAAGGGAGGTGCTTTTGCAAACCGGTCAAAAGGTAACCACATCATTACGTCAGGCATTGAACACCCTGCAGTAACCGAGGTTTGTCACTATCTTGAAAAAAACGGCTTCGAGATCACCTGGTTACCGGTCGATGAATTCGGAATGATTGATCCCGCGGATGTTCAGCGAGCCATTTGCTCTCAGACTATATTGATCACGGTCATGCATGCCAATAATGAAACCGGGACCATACAGCCGGTTGAAGAAATAGGTAAAATTGCCCGGGCAAACGGGATCCTTTTTCATACAGATGCAGCACAATCAGTCGGGAAAATCCCGGTCAATGTTGAACAACTGAATGTCGATTTACTTTCGGTTGCCGGACACAAATTATATGCACCAAAAGGAGTGGGTGCACTTTATATCCGCCGGGGCGTCAGGCTGGAAAAGTTGATCCATGGTGCCGATCATGAATCCGATCTCAGGGCCGGTACAGAGAATGTAATGGAAATAGTCGGATTAGGCAAAGCCGCGGAACTCGCACAGCAATCCCTGACCGGAAATCCTGCATCCCGTATCGCGCATCCCGTATCGATTATTCAAGGTCTTCGCGACCTCCTTCATGAAGGCATCCGAACCGCCATACCTGAAGTAAAGCTCAACGGTCACCCTGATTTTCGGTTGCCAAATACACTGAGCCTTGGATTCCCCGGGATCGATGCTGCCCTTCTTCTCGGCGAAATGAAGGGTGTCGCAGCATCTGCAGGGGCTGCATGCCATGCCGGCCAGGCAGAAGTTTCCGGTGTTCTCGCTGCCATGCATGTTCCCCTGGAATTTGCAACCGGGACTATACGGTTTTCACTTGGCAGGATGACCACCAGGGAAGAGATTGACATGGCAGTCGTGATGGTGGTGAACGCGTACCGGAAGTTGAAAGGGGATTTGCGAATTTCGAATGACGAAATCCGCCTGACGGAGTATACCCATTCCCTGGGTTGCGCATGTAAGATCAGGCCCCAACTGCTTGAAAAAGTTTTAAGTACCCTGCCATTGAAAAACGACCCTGCTATTTTGGTAGGTCACGAAACCGCAGACGATGCTGCCGTTTACCGGATCAATAAAACCACTGCAATTTTACAAACAGTGGATTTTATCCCGCCGGTTGTGGATGATCCTTATATGTATGGCGCCATTGCAGCCGCGAATGCGTTGAGCGATATCTACGCGATGGGCGGAAAACCCCTGTTCGCACTGAGCATTGTCGGTTTTCCTGACCGCAGGTTGCCGATCGGCGTGCTTAATAATATCATGAAAGGGGCTTCCGATAAAGTTGCTGAAGCCGACATTCAGATCATAGGTGGTCACAGCATCGAAGACTCAGAACCCAGATTCGGCCTGGTTGTCACCGGGATGATCCATCCGGACAAGATCCTGCGTAATTCAACTGCTAAACCAGGAGACGCGCTGATCCTTACCAAACCTTTGGGCACCGGTATCATTACAACCGCCATCAAACGCGGTTTAGCCAACGATGTGGCCATCGGAAGTGTGATCCGTGTGATGGCTGAACTCAACCGGATACCTGCTGAGATCATGTCCAGGTACCCTGTCTCAGCCTGTACCGATGTTTCCGGGTTCGGATTGTTGGGTCATTTAAAAGAGATGGTCCAGGGCGCGGGTGTTCGGGCAATTTTAGATATAAAAATGATCCCCGTTCCCGGGGTTGCCTGGGAATATGCTGCCGCGGGGGCCATTCCCGGTGGTACCAGAAACAATCTCGATTATGCCAGGGAAATGGTGCAATGGAGTGAAGCAGTACCGGAATTGATGAAATTCATTTTGGCGGATGCACAAACATCCGGCGGATTACTTATTTCACTTCCCGAAAAAAAAGCCGAAAAACTGTTGACCAGCCTGCATGATTCAGGGATCCAGGATGCGGCCATCATCGGTAAGATCTTACCGGGCAAGCCGGAAATTATTGTTTGATCGATTCAAGTACTTTCAGATCATATATTTTCCCCACCGGGTACATTCCTTTACGTTGGTCGGCATAGGGTGATTTGTTGTAAAACCAGTTGAGAATGAACTGCGGATTTTTTGCAAATATCGTGTCTGCAGTCCTTTTCTGATCAAATTCCTTCTCCAGCAGCGGATCATTGGCCATCATTTCCCGGGCCATTTTTTCGATCACATAGGATTCGCCATACTCTTTTTGTTCGAAAATGGCATCGAAGAAGCCCCAGAAAACAAACGATCCGTTGCCATTGGGTTCAAGGATATGCGTAATAATCCGTCCTGCCTGTTGCCTCACTTCAACAAGTACAGATCCGGCGGGAAATGACCGGATCTCATCCACTTCGTCGTACTCGATGTTGGTCATGGTGTGATGGCCTTCAAAGGGATTGGGTTGCCATTTTGGATTTTTAAATTTGCAGGTTTTGACTTTTATGCTCATATCCCGGGGAAGTTCTGTCACCTGGATCCCATGAATTTTCAACCGGTCAATCACCATGTCCCATTCTGCAGGAACAATGTATGCATAAGGTAATTTTACAGAAGTGACGGGGCGCGTAGCGGCAAAATAGGGAATGTTCATGGTTACAGGGTTTTTGCTGTAAACAAACCAATCGCCACCGCTTACATCACTTTTTTCAGCCTTATATTCCATACCAAGGAATTCGACCATGGTGCTGTCATCCTTTCGCGTCTCAAATTTAAGCGGAAAGGGTGTATTCAAAAAGACCTCACCGCTGACAAACTGATCCGCCCGGTGAATCAGGTCCTTCAGGGTCTTCGACTCTTTGTTCAGGATTTCCAGGGTTGTCAGCATACATTCATAACTGGCATCCACCCGCTGATAATAGGGTTTGAGCATATGGGTTTCGATCAATAACCCGGGACGGTTCCTGAGTGTGGTGTATCCCTGCGAGAGCATGGGTGGTGCGACTTCTGTGATCAGTCCGCTCCTGGGATCATGCCATCTGCGGAAATAGACATAAGGGAATACAGGGTACCCGCCATCATTCATATGTGCCTGCATTTGCCGGATAAAGGAATTCTTTGACCAGGCTGACAGGTCATCATCCATGTCGCCATAAATTTCCATCAGGTAGGTAAGTACATATTGATAATCGGCTCCGTCGGTCGTATGGAAATCCATAAAAAAGTCGGGCATCCAATTGTTGAACATGCGCAGCCATGCCTTCATTTCCGGGGAGTCGGCTTTCAAATAATCCCTGTTGAGGTTGAGGTTAATGGCATTCGTGCGCCAACCCATCTCTTTTGGGCCGTTCTGGTTTACCCGGTTGAATGGCCCGAAACGTTCATGACCGTCCACGTTGAAGATGGGAATAAATACGATGGAGACGTTGTCGAGGAGTTTTGATGCGGGCTGCAGGATGAGTGCTGTATCCCGTATCCCGTATCCCGTATCTAAAAGTGCCAGGTCACGGAAAAGCATTAAACCGGCATCCTTGCCTTCACATTCCCCGGCATGGATACATGCCTGGATCAGGAGGATGATACGCCCTGTTGCCCGGATGGCCACAGGATCATGGAGTCCTTCCCTGTCAAGGATGAGCATGGGTAATTCCCTCCCCTGGCTGCTCTTGCCGAAGGTGCTGAAGGTGATTAACGGGGATGCCTCGTCAAGCCTTTTGCAATAATCGACGGTTGCCACGTAACGGGGTGTTTCGAGTTTGCCTGATTTTTCGTAAAACGTACGCCAGTCAACGGTTTGTGTCCAGCATGTCACGTTGAACAGCATCCAGGCTAAAAGCAGGAAGGATCTTTTCATAATAAAAAATTACATGGCCGGCAAACATACGAAAAAAAAGGTATTTCGGATAAACCGGAGGTCAATTTTAGCTATATTTGCATGACTGTTAAGCCATTTTACCATGCGGAATATTCTCCTCTTTTGCATCCTGATGGTTGAATTTACCACCGGATCATTCGGTCAGTATCCCAATATTCTGATCGGAACAGAAAGTTCACCCAATGAACCAGCCATCTGCATAAATCCCGGGAATACTAATCAGATGGTTGCGGGAGCCAATACCGAAAATTATTATTATTCGGATGATGCCGGGATGACGTGGAACCATGGAATTCTTACATCCAGCTATGGCGTTTGGGGCGATCCTGTTGTGATTGCCGATACAGCCGGAAGTTTCTATTTTTTCCATCTTTCGGTTCCCTCCTGGCCACAGTTTCTCGACCGGATCGTCTGTCAAAAATCGGTCGATGGGGGTCAGACCTGGAGTGATGGCTCCTTCATGGGACTGAACGGAGAAAAGGATCAGGACAAGGAATGGGCTATTGTAGATCCGGCGAACAATACCATTTACGCGTGCTGGACCCAGTTTGATCATTACGGCAGTGCTAATCCGCTCGACAGTTCCACCATCCTTTTCAGCCAGTCACAGGATGGCGGGTTATCCTGGAGTGATGCAAGACGGATCAACCGCAAGGCCGGCGATTGTCTTGACATGGACAATACCGTTGAAGGCGCCGTACCTGCCGTAGGACCCAATGGCGAGACCTATGTTTCATGGGCAGGTCCGCTGGGTCTTGTGTTTACAAAATCAACCGATGGGGGAGTGACATGGACCGACAGCAACCTGGTCATCGGTGACCTTCCGGGAGGCTGGGATTTCGGCGTTTCAGGGATTTACAGGGCCAATGGCTTTCCGGTCACCTGTTGCGATTTGAGCAATGGTCCTAATCGTGGAGCAATTTATATAAACTGGTCCGATCAGCGGAATGGAGAGGATGACACCGATATCTGGTTCATTAAATCAACGGACGGAGGAACAACCTGGTCGCCTCCAAAGCGGGTAAACGATGATCCCCCCGGGCGTCAGCAGTTTTTCACCTGGATGACAGTGGATCAGGTTACCGGATATATCTACACAGTATTTTATGACCGTCGCAATCATGATGACAACCTCACTGATGTTTATATGGCCGTGTCGAAAGACGGAGGCGAGACTTTTATTAACTTCCTGGTCAGCGAAACTCCATTCAATCCGGTTTCCTCGATCTTTTTCGGCGACTATACGAACATTGCAGCACATGACAACGTTGTCCGCCCGATCTGGACCAGGCTGCATAATGGAACTTTATCCATCATGACCGCACTGGTCGACAGCATCTTTACAGGGATAATTCCTGAAAAAGAAAAAGCTGTGCCTTTTTCACTTGATCAGAACTATCCGAATCCCGTGAATGACATTACCTATTTCTCCTACAAGATCGTTGCTCCTGCCAGGATCAGCCTCAAAGTACATGATCTGTATGGACATGAAGTAGCCACCCTGGTCTCGAACGAGCCGGTTATGCCCGGGAAACATATTGAACAGTTCAACAACCGGAAATTCGGCCTTGCCCCCGGATTGTATTATTTTTCACTTATCAGCAAGGACCGGACGGTAAAACGTAAAATGGTTGTCAATTAACCCGGTATTGCAGAAACTTTTTACCCCTGTTTTGTTTCTTATTTTCGGAATATTCCTACCTTTGTCGCCTCCGGAAAAAACATAGGTTGTTTTGCATCCTCTATCTTAGCATGTATCATAAAAAAAGCGCATGGATAAAGCATTGACCGACATTCTGGAAAGAGTCAGGGAACTCTTTTTTAAATACGGTGTCAGGAGCGTTTCCATTGATGACATTTGCCGGGATCTTGGCATGTCAAAAAAGAAACTGTACCAGTATGTTCCAAGTAAAACCGAACTGGTATCCCGGTTACTGGAACTTGAACGCCAGAATTTTGAGATCATCTTTACCAACCATAATTTCGATGGGGTCAATGCCATAGATATCCTGCTTATTGTAAGCCGCGACCTTGGTAACCGTTTCCGTGATGTCAGCCCATCCATGACCTTCGACCTGAAAAAATACTACCCTGATATATATCACAAACATATTGATGAACGTATCGAATTTATTTACAATAAAATACAGATCAACCTCCAAAAGGGGATCAGTCAGGGAATGTATCGCGATGATCTCAGTATTGAACTCGTCGCGCGGCTTTATATCCGGCGATTGATCGACCTTCACAATCCGGAATTTTTCCCTGCCGATAAATTTTCTTTTCAAACCCTGTTCGATGTCATGTTCGACAATTTTATACGAGGCATTGCCAACGCAAACGGGATTGACTACTATGAAAAACAAAAACGGAAGGTTAACTTTAAAAAATTCAATTGACGTCAATGAACTACCGGTTTATCTCTCTTTTCGCTATTTTTTGCCTGTTTACCGGGCTTAGTGCCTTCGCACAACAAAGTTCCGCTGGTTTGCAGGTTGAGGTAAAGCGATTTTCTCTGGCTGAAGCCCAGGCTTACGCGTTTGAAAATAATTACGACCTCAGGAATTCGGCCACCGATGTGGAAATTGCCCGTAAAATGGTAAAGCAAAACACCGCGATCGGATTGCCACAGATCAACGCGAATGTCGATTACATGGATTATGTCCTTCAGCCAACGACTTTGCTCCCGGGCGAATTTTTTGGGAAACCCGGAACCTATCAGCCGGTTCAGTTCGGCACCACCTATAATGCCACATTGAAAGGAACTTTGTCGCAATTGATTTACAGCGGTCAGTACCTTGTTGGGTTGCAGACCGCAAAAGCCTACCTGGAAACATCCAAGCAAAAGAATGTCAGAGACAAAGTGGATGTCCGCGATCAGGTTGCTGAAGTCTACATCCGGCTTCTCGTCGTTGAGGAGGGAATCAAAATCCTGGATTCCACCTATTTGGTTGTAAGCAGGCTGGTTGAAGAGGCCAGGAAGAGTTTTCAGGCCGGGGTAATAGAAGATATTGAAGTTGACCAGCTTGATCTGAACAGGTCAAACCTGGAAGCAACGATTGCATACACAAAAAATTCGAGGAATAACACCTATGCAACCCTTAAATTTATCATGGGGTTGAAGGATAACCAGGAAATAGTACAAACAGATAACCTCGACACTTTCCTTGCCCAGCTTGACCGGGATGCATTGATCAACCAGCAATTTGATTACAATTCAAATCTTGATTATGTTCTGTTGAAAAAAGCAGATTACCTTACCCTGATGCAATATAAACTTTCAAAAACTACTTATCAGCCAACCTTGAGCGGATTCCTGACCGGTTCGACCAACGCGCAGCGAAATACCTGGAATTTCTTTAACACCAGCGATGTATGGTACCCAACCGTAAATTTCGGCATCTCTTTGCAGATACCTATTTGGAGCAGCGGTAGCCGTAAGTATGCCGTCGACCAGGCCAGGCTCAATGTGGAGAAATCAAAAGTTACCGACGAGAAATTGAGGGTAGGGCTCGAATTGCAGGTGGCGACTGCAAAGACAGATTTCAGCAATGCATATGCCATATATGAGAACAAGGTAAAAGGATTTCAAACCGCCCTGAAAATCTACGAAAAAACCATGGAAAAATACAAACAGGGCATGGCAGGAAGTACGGATCTGGAACAGCGTTACAGCCAATTCCTTACTTCAAGCGGTGACTATATGCAATCGATCTATGGGTTGCTGAGTCAAAAAATCAAATTGAATAAACTCCTCGAAAAGTATTAACAGAACAACATATTTCACCCTTTTGCACGTTTCCGGGCAATACGGTTTGACCTTCGGCGTCTGATCCCTGCAATCATCCGGGCGTCGATCAGCACCATGGCGGGTACGAATACGAGGGTGAGGAAAGTTGCAAAGCTCAAACCGAAGATGATCGTCCAGGACAACGGTCCCCAAAAGGCCACATTGTCACCGCCAAAATAAAGGTGCGGATTCAATTCTGTGAACAACGTCACGAAGTTGATATTCATTCCAACCGCGAGCGGCACCAGACCTAACATCGTCGCTGTGGCAGTAAGTACCACAGGGGTGATCCTGATCTTTCCGGCCCGGATAATGGCATCTCTGGTTTTCATTCCACGGGACTTGAGTTCATCACCGAATTCAACGATCAGGATCCCGTTCCTGACAACGATTCCTCCGAGGGCAACAATACCAAGTCCGGTCATGATCACACTGATCGTCATTCCAAAAATAGCTATTCCAAGTAACACACCGATCACACTGAAAATGACTTCACTCAGGATAATGAACGATTTGCTGAGCGAACTAAATTGAGTGATCAGGATGAAAAAGATCAGGCCAATGGCGATCAGCATTGCTTTCATCAGGAACACCATTGTTTCCTCCTGGTCCTCACGCTCGCCGGTCAGACTGATTTCCACACCTTTGGGCATTTTATAGGCAGGCAATGAATTCGTGATCCGGGCAACAACTTCATTGGCGGTATATCCCGAAAGCACTTCGGATGACAGCGTGATCACCCGCTTGAGGTTTTTACGTTTGATCCCGGCATAGGTATCTTTATAATGAATAGTGGCAACTGAAGATATGGGGATCTGGCGCAATAGTCCCGAATTCATATCACGGTAAGTAATTTTGGCATTGATGATATTATTCACATTTGTACGTTCTCTTTCTGAGTATCTCAACTGGATGGGAAATTCATCCTCATCTTCCTTGTATTTTGAAATTTCCTTACCATAGATGGCCGTTCGCAATTCAAGTCCGATCTGGCCAAGTGATAACCCTTCACGGTTTGCACGGACCCTGTCGATGTCGATGATGATCTCGGGTTTATTATTGTCAAAATCCGATTTGATCTGTTCAATACCCGGGATCCGGATAGAGTCAATATAAGATTTGAAATTGACGGAGGCCGCGATCAGATCTTCCAGGTTTTCACTGGTGATCTCAATGTTGATGGGCTTACCTGTTGGTGGACCCATCTTGTTTTTCTCAACGCTGATGGTCGCACCGGGGATATTTTTAAGGTTCAACCTTATTTTATCCATGATATCCTGTGTTGAGACACCTTTCCGGTATTTGCTTTCGATAAAATTAATGGTTACCCGCCCTTTGTTCGAAGAAACTGAACGATCGAAAACATTATCGCCGGCGCCAAATCCCACATTGGAAATGATCGATTCTACAACCGGATTTCCTGACCCAAGCACATGGCTTACTCTTTTTTCAACAATCCTGGTAACCGAATCGGTGACATTCTGATCGGTGCCCTCAGGCATACTGATGAATACATTTACATAGCCCGGATTATTGTCCGGAAAGAACAGGACCTTTGGTTTGGTGATACTGATAAGAAAAAAGCTGAAAAATAACATACCGATTACCCCTGCCAAGATATACCATGGGTTCGGGCCCCTTAAGGCGAACAATAAAGTTCGCTCGTACATATGCAATATCCATGGCCAGGTTACCCTCTGGAATCGTAAAATGGCACGAATGAGTACAATCCTGTACAAGGCATTAAGCAAAAGTATGAAGATAAAGATGTTACCGAAAGCAAACGCACCTGAGAGGTAGGAAATAATTCCAAGGACCAGCAACATTCCGGTGATGGTGAACAGTTTTTTCCGGTTGACCTTGTGATCCGCCTTGTCGTATTCATGCTTCATAAAGGTAACTGCAAAAACCGGATTAATGATATAGGCTACGAAAAGGGAGGCAAACAAGGTAAGTATCAACGTTACCGGCATATAGTGCATAAATTTCCCCACAATGCCGGGCCAGAATGCCAGTGGGAAAAAAGGAGCGAGTGTGGTGAGTGTTCCCGACAAAATAGGCAGAAAAACTTCTCCGGCGGCATTTTTCGCCGCCTTTATGATGTTTGGTTCACTACGGTGCAACCGGTGCGTGTTCTCAATGACCACGATCGCATCATCCACAATAATCCCAAGCGCAAAAATGAATCCGAACATGACGATCATGTTCATCGTGAATCCAAGGCTGGGCATGATCAGGTAGGCAACGAACATTGAAAGCGGGACTGATAGCGCCACAAAGAATGCATTGTTGAATCCCATGAAGAACATCAGCACGATCACCACCATGATGAACCCGATGACGATGGTGTTGTTCAACTCTTCCAGGGTACTTTTTGTAAAACGGGACTGATCGCCGGTAATGTTCATAGTCAGATCAGGAGGGTAGGAGGTCGTTTTCATCGTCTCCATGATCTCTTTTATTTTATCGGACGCGTTGATCAGATTTTCACCGCTTTTCTTGATCACGTTCAGCGTTATTACATTTTTTCCATCCAGGCGGGCAAAACTTTCCTGTTCCTTGAAAGAATCATTAACATCGGCTATGTCCTGAATATAGACCATTGCTCCACTGGCCGATTTAAGCATGATGGTCCTGATCTGTTCGGGCGACCTGAACTGTCCGGCCAGGCGGATCGTGTACTTTGTCCCGAATGAGGTGATCGTTCCAGCGGAAACCGTTACATTTTCAGAGGATACCGCCGATTCAATATCGCGGAAAGAAACACTTGCCGCCTGCATTTTATACATATCGACATCAATCTTGATTTCCCGTTCAAGGGCGCCGACGATGTCAACACGGGTAATTTCTTTCAGTGTTTCGATTTTGTCCTGTGCATCTTCAGCATATTTTTTCAGGCGTTGCAGGTCGTAATCCCCGGCCAGGTTGATGTTCATAATCGGGATCTCGGAAATATCAAACTCTTTGATATCCGGGTCATCCGGCAGGTTATTCGGCAAATTTGGCCTGGCCTTGTCCACGGCATCGCGTACACGTTGTTTGGCTTCAGAGACCTCGATGCCGGGATTGAACTCAACAATGATGGTCGAAAAATCCTGGATCGAATTACTGGTGATTTTTTTTACGTCAGCAAGCGATTTACACTCCTTTTCGATGGGGCGGGTCACCAGGTTTTCCATATCTTCGGGGGAGGTGCCCGGGTAAACCGTATTCACAAGGATGGTAGGAATTACGATTTCGGGAAATTGTTCTTTCGGGATATTGAAATAGGATATCAATCCTAATGTGGTGATGATGATGGTGAGTACATAAATACTCACTTTATTGTCAATTGACCAGCTTGTAGCAAAAAACTCCTTGAGCCTGTGTTGTTTTTCTTTCATTTCCGGTTCAGTTAGTAGTCGATGGGCTGACCATTGTAAAGATCTTTATACCCGGCTGTTATGATTTTATCACCTTCATTCAGCCCATTGACCACTTCGGTAAGGCCGTTGTAAGATATAGCCGGGGTTATGGTTCGTTTTCGTGCGATCTTTTTCCCGTTCTCTTCTGAAGCGACATATACAAACTGGCCTTCATCCCGCGAATTCTGGATATAATTCTGCGGGATGGCTATTGCAGCAGGATTTGTATAGTCCTTGATACGAAGAACGGCAATCATATTGGCCCGGAAAATGATATTGGACGAGGGAAGTATGGCTTCAACCAGAAAGGTGCGGTTGGTGGGATTGATGTATTTACTGGCAAAGGTAATTTTCTCTGTCAGTTCCCTGTTGAGGTCAGGTAAAAAGATCTTTACCTGGTCGCCGGCTTTCACCTGCGACGAATATGCTTCGCCGACATCAGCCAACGCTTTGGCTTTCGAAAAATTTACGATTCGGAATGCGGGAATGGATGAGGCTGGCGATGCCAATTGTCCGACCTTAATTGGAATATCTTCTACGGTACCATTTATCGGTGAATTGATCACCGACATTTTGATCTGTTCCTCAAGAGTGGCAATGCCGTTACGGACTGTTTCCATGTCGTTTTTCGCCTTCAGAAACTGAACCTCCGATCCGATTTTCTGATCCCACAGCGTTTTCTGACGGTTGAACAGATCTGTGACAAAGTCTAGTTTGTTTTGCAGGTCGGTGAGTTGCTGCTTCAGAACCTCCGCATCCATTTCTGCCAAAACCTGTCCCCGGGTCACCGCCTCGCCTTCATGGACCAAAATTCTGGTCACCATACCACCCTGGTTCCTGGGATTGACTGCTATATTTTCATTGCCATCGATCCTTCCCTGGACCTCAATATAATGCTCGAAGGTCTTTTTTGTGATGGTTTCGACGGATACGAGGGTTGATGATATTTTGTTGGCCGGAGCGAACTCATTTTCCAGTTTCATGATCTCTAACGTGAGCTTATCGTGTTCTTTTTTAAGCTGCTCCAACCGGGTTTTTTTATCAACATCTTTGCCGGCGCAACCAGCAAGGAATAATAAAATACCGGTAACAAGAAAAATCTGTTTCATAGTCGCAATAGTGTTGATATGGGTCCCGTTTTTTAAGCCGGGATTTTAACGGGCAAAGATAGAAATTTTCGGGACGCTAAAAACTTTTTAATCGAAAATCGTTTCCACGTGTCTTTTGCCTATTTTTGCAGTATGAATCCAAAAACACAATACATTCTTGATCAGGTCGGTAAACTCTACCGTCGTTATGGGATCAAGAGTGTGAGCATGGATGATGTTGCCACGCAACTGGGTATTTCCAAAAAGACCATCTACGAGTTTTTTTGTGATAAGGAAGACCTGGTAAAACAAGTGCTTCTTTATGAACATGACCATCGGTGCGGTTTCCTGAATGCCATTGAAGGCAAGAAATTCAATGCCATTGAGGAATTATTCGAAGTTTACAAGATGATCAATACGATGCTGGTCGAATTCAACCCTTCGATGGAGCATGACATAAGGAAATACTACCCCAACCTTTTTCTGAAGATGAGGGAGATCAGCAGGAAAAGGATGTATGAATCGGTATATAATAACCTGAACCAGGGGAAAAAGGAGGGATTGTACCGCAAAGATCTGAATTCAGAGATAATAGCCAAGCTACACGTTTTCAGAACGGAAAATCTGCTGGACAACGATATGTTCACCCATGAAGAGCTTACGTCCCTTAAAATGTTCCATGAAATTTTTGTTTACCACCTCCATGGAATTCTTAGCCCTGCAGGCCGCACTTTTTTTGAGAATAATTTTTACAAGTTCAAAGCCACTTTGACATGATAGGGTAAACCCAATACCCTGTTTGCATTTTTTGTATTTTTACACCCTTCAGGCAACTTAATGTCCTGATTGACGTCTGATAAACAGTTAAGGTTGGATGCTCATTGACGATTCCATAATCGAGGGTTGCGTTGCCGGCAAGCGCAGTGCCCAGAGCGCCCTTTACCGTAAATGTGCTGCGGTAATGATGGCGATTTGTCTGCGATATGCCCAGAATCGGGATGAAGCTGAAGACATTCTTCAGGAAGCGTTCCTTAAAATATTCCAGAATATCAGTAGTTACCGGAATGAAGGCTCGTTTGAAGGATGGATGAAGCGGATTATGGTCAATCATGCCCTCAATTTTTATCGTAAGAACCGGAAATTACCATTTCTGGAGGATATAGAAAGCATCAACGAAACAGATATCATGGAAAAGGATGACTCTGCGGCCATACATTCGCCGGTTTCAGCAGAAAAACTCACTGCACTCATCCAGATGTTGCCACCCGGATACCGCATGGTGTTTAACATGTTTGTATTCGAAGAATACAGCCATAAAGAAATCTCACAAGAACTCAGCATTTCGGAAAACACTTCAAAAACACAGCTTTTGAAGGCAAGACGAATGCTGCGTAAAAAAATAGTCGAATTAAATCTTCTGCAAAATCCAACATTGACCAATGAGTAAAAAAATAAATTTAAAGGCTTTTGAGGATGGCAGGGCAGATCAGCTTTTACGAGAGACCATGGAGGGTCATCGAGTGGAACCTGACCCCAGCCTTTGGAAAGGGATCAGCCGGAAGTTGTTGTGGTGGGAAATGCTTCATTTCAACTTTTCCAATCTTTCTCTTAAATATATTTTCATCGGTACCGCGGGTCTGTTGGTGGTCGCCACGGCACTTTATTTCGGATTTCCGGTTGCTACACCGGTTTATAAGTCAACTGAACCTGTTGTAAAAGTCGCCCCGGAGAATATACCGGTCAATAATCCGGGCATAACACCCATCAATGGTACCTTAACTCGTCCAAATCAAAAAAGCGATGATAAACCGGTTAACACCGATCGGAAAACCAGGGTACCTGTAAGTGCAAAATCAATAGAAGAGGGACCTGAAGAAGAAAAGTGGTCCAAATCCGGGATTAAGGAACCACAGACAAATTCAACTAAAACTTTGCTGGCTGAATCCTTGATGACACCCGACGATTCACATGAAACCGGGTTATCCGGCCCCGGCGATGGAAGTTTAATGACCATGCCTGGTATCACTCGGCTTTCGCCCTACCCGACATCCTTATTATTCAAGATTCCCGGAACCGACACCATAATTACCATCAATAATGCGGCCGGCATTTTGAAATTCCGGAAAAGTTCACTTACGGCATCACGGTTTTTCTCTGCCAATCTTGGCTTTACTACTGAACTTGCAAACTATTCTGAACCCGAAGAGTACTCAAAGACGAATTTCTGGTTAAATGGCGGAATTACTTATCATATTTCCCGTTTTTCCGTTGCCTCCGGTTTTGGCCTTGGTTATGTTTATGATAATGGGAAGTACCGGGTCGAATATAAAAGCAACGACAGCATCGGGTTTTATAATTTTGTCACCTCCTATGCCATCGGCACCGACAATGAGATCATATTTCAAACTCAAGCAAAGAATGTATATGATAGTCTGCAACATTCTGCCGATTCACGGACCAAAAACCGCTATTCATATTTGCAGGTACCTGTTTTATTGGGTTACCGTTTTGTTGAAACGAACAGGGTCAGTATGACCTTCCAGACAGGACCGGCCGTTTCCCTGCTTCTTGGTTCACGAAAATCAGACCCGGTCATTGAATACAAGGATTCAAGGATCATCCGTGTGGATAACGACACCCCTTCACGTGTTCAGACCAACTGGCAAATCTGGGCAAATCTGTACCTCGAAATGCGAATGAATAAACAAGTGAGTATCTATGTTGAACCTTCCTTCAAATATTATCTGAAACCCATGGTTACTCAGGAAAATATGACATTCAAATCACCATGGACGATTGGCCTTGGCATTGGACTACAGTTTAACTTCGGACAAAAAAAGACAAACCCATGAGAGTCTCTCTACTCATTGTACTGCTTTTTACAATAATATATAATTCCCCGGGACAGTTACCTGGTTTTAACGATCATTCAACTGCATGCGATGCTGATTTTATAGCAATTACCGATACGGTAAATCCGATGACCATCCATTTTCAGGATCTGTCGTCGGGTCAGATCACTCTCTGGCAATGGAGTTTCGGGGACGGTTCGTCCACCACCATTCAAAATCCGGATCATACATACGCGGCAGGCGGAACCTATTTTGTTTGTCTTACTGTTTCCAATTCCGACTCCGGGTTCATTTGTCACGATGTAAAATGTGTGGCCATAACGATCCATGAACCAGGGACCTGTGTGGCTGATTATACCTATTCGATCGACCCGGTGAATCACTTGAAAACTTACTTTTTCGATCAGTCGACAGGGAACATAAACCGGTGGCATTGGAATTTCGGTGATGGAAATTTTTCTGATGAACGCAACCCAAGTCACGTTTTTTCAACCATTGGAAAGTTTGAAGTTTGCTTGCTGGCATACAATATCGACTCTGTTTCAATTTGCAGCGATATCAAGTGCGATTCTGTCGAAATCGTTCCGGCTGCGGCCTGTCATGCTGAATTTACAAGCATGCTCGACACACTCAACCCCGTACCCAATACATTCATTTTTAAAAACGTCTCCACAGGTGATCCGAATCAATACCAATGGACGATTGACGATGGGTCAACTTATTATTCACAAGATGTTACCCATCATTTTCAAACTTCCGGGGAACATGAAGTGTGTCTGATCATCAGCAGGGAAGTGCAGGGAACCATAGTTTGCACCGATTCATTTTGCCTGATCGTTTCGACTGCAAAATACGTTGATCTTGGCGGTCATTTGTTTATTGGTGCTTTCCCAATTAATAATCCTGTATCTACAGGCGATACAGGTGTCGCGTACCTCTTCAGGAAAGATGGATCGAAGCTGGTACCGTTTGATACCAATAGTTTTACCCAATATGGATATTATGCATTCCCAAAAGTCCTGAATGGTTCCTACATCGTAAAAGCGATGCTTACTCCCGGTTCCCAACACTATTCCAAATTTTTCCCGGCTTACTATCAGGAGGCATTATCGTGGAAAGAGGCGGATATTCTTGACCTTTCAGAAAACAATACCTACGATTCCGACATTCACCTTGCACCAACAACCGACACACTGATGGGTCCCGGGATAATAAAAGGCACGGTAATAAAAGCGGGGACAAAAAAGGTTTTTGAAGAAATTTCAATGGCCGAAGTTATTTTGTATGATTCACAGTTAAAGCCTGTCCTTTTTTCGGTTTCCGGGAATGAAGGTCAGTTCGGATTTACAAACCTGCCTTATGGTGCGTATTATCTGTATGTTGAGTACCCGGGTAAATATTCAAGGCTGACTGCAATATGGCTTGACCCGGTCACAACGCTTATCGACAGCCTGTTCCTGGAGGTCTTTGATCATGATGTTACCGCGGTTCCCGATATTCCGAACCTGTCATTTGTAACCGGGATCCTGTTTCCTAATCCGGCAACCGACGAAGTAAGCCTGACGATCGAATTGAAAAAGGCGGCTTCCATGTACTTCGAGATCAGAACCATGGCCGGCATTATTGCATGGTCAGGATCATACGATTGTCAAACTGGCTCCAATCTGGTAACCATTCCGGTGAGATCGATCAGGAAAGGACTTTATTTATTCACCATCAAAGAGAAGGATGGTTCGCAGATCGCAATTAAAAAACTGCTGCGGTATTAGGCAATTTTTTTAATTACATTTACAGTTCCAAAAAACTGCCAGCCATTGTTTGACGATGATTATGAATTGTTATCCCGGTGCCTTAGGAAGGAAGCTGCTGCAGAATATCAGTTATATCAAAGGTTCGCTCCAAAAATGTATGGTATTTGCCTGCGATACGGAGGTAATGAAACGGAAGCCGCGGATATTCTCCAAAATGGTTTTATGCGCCTTTTCAGCCATTTGGATCAGTTCAGGTTCGAGGGCAGTCTGGAGCAATGGGTTCAACGCATCTTTGTGAATGCAGCCATAAATTACCTGAAGAAAAATTTTAAATTCAGCCGGGATGTCGAGCTGTTTCGCGCTAATGAGGGTGTATCTTTACTGGAAGATGCTTTGTCGATGATTTCAACCAAGGAATTGCTTGCAATGATTCAGAAATTGCCGCCAGGTTATCGTGCCGTTTTTAATATGTATGTCATTGAAAATTACGAACATAAAGAGATCGCGAATTCACTGGGAATATCAGAAGGGACATCAAAATCACAGTTGCACCGGGCAAAATTATCAGTCAGGCGTATGCTGAAAGAATGTGAAGTTTAGTGCTATAATGTTAATGAAGCATCATGGAAGAACAGGATCCCATAGCAGATAAGTTCAAGACTTCATTCTCAGGTTTCGAAAAAGAACCGCCTGCCGGCGTTTGGGAAAAAATACGACAGGAACTGCATCCTGATCCGGGACCGGGAAGTTTTTGGACCCGTTTTTCAGCATTTACATGGTTCACCAACAACCCAATTGTCTTTTATCTGTCGATAGGCGGGATCGCCATGAGCCTGTTCGTTTCCACGGTTTATTTTGGCTTCAGAAATCATCTGACGATCCGTGGCCATGCCTATGCTGGTGATATCAGGCTTAATGGGGGATCGGCAGACCTGTTCCGGATTGCAGATAAAACAATGCCCTGGGATTCGGCAACCCATTACCGGTCTGCCATTATAGATATATATGGTCATTTTCAGTTTTCAAGGATCAAGAATGGTAGCTATTTATTGCGGATCGCTCCCGACAGAAACTCCGTAGAGACAGAGAAGTTTTTACCTTCATGGTATGACCGTTATGAAAGATCCGATTCATGTAATCTGATCATCCTCCAAAACGCGGATATAAATGTTGAGGCAAAACTTATAAAAAAGTAGCGAACATTGGGGATTAATTGTCGTCGGCGAACCATTCGGCATATGAGTTTGCCGTTTCCCTCAGCCGCAGGCTGTGAAGTTTAACCCCATCCGGTAATAATTTGCATATCCGTTGTGCAAAATCAATCAGAAAATTTTCACTTGTAGGCTGGTAGGGTACAAAGACAACGTTTGTGAAGAGATCTCCGGATTCCAGAAATTCTGGTTGAGCGACTTCTGAATTCAGCATCAGCGCATGGTCAAAGGGATCGACAATTTGTTTCTTAATGATCTTTTTAAGATCACCGAAATCCATGACCATTCCTAGTTTAGCCGAATCGCGGTTTGTTACCGGTGTTCCGATAATGGTGACGGATAATTCATAGGAATGGCCGTGTATGTTCTTACAAGGGCCGTCGTAACCCAATAATGCATGGGCTGATTCGAACCTGAATTCTTTAGTAACCCTGATCTGGTTCATATGGATTCTGATAAGCAGCAAAGTTACGAAAAACAACCTTCCTGAAAACTCCGGTCAGATGAGACCTGAATGTTCCAGCACGACTTTGATTCCGATGAGGATCAATACCCACCCGCCTGCAAATTCAGCCCACCGGGCCGGAATAAAGGTAGTCTTTTCGCCAAGTTTGGCTCCGATGACCGATACGACGAAGGTGATGATTGAAATGATCATTACAGCCTCGAAGATATTAACCCGGATGAATCCAAATCCGACACCAGTGATCAGGGCATCGATGCTGGTAGCGATGGCCAGTGTTATTAATACACTGATGTTCCTGATATCAACGCATTTGACTCCTGTCCCTTTTAAAAAGGAGTGCCAGACCATTTTAACACCGATAGCCGCGAGCAGGACAAAGGCGATCCAATGATCAACCGGAGTGATCAGCGATTGAAAGCTGTTGCCGACGATCCAGCCGATGAGCGGCATGACTCCCTGGAAAAGTCCGAAAAATAATGCCATCAACAAAACATTCTTCCAGACTAACCTGCGTGAGGTCCCGAAAGTGAGTGACACTGCAAAACAATCCATTGAAAGTCCAAGGGATATCAGGAAAAGTTCGGTAAGATTCAAATGCTGATGAGATTAACAATTTTTTCCAGCCAGGCGGCATCGGTCTGATCAAATGAACCAGGGGATTTGCTGTCAACATCAAGTACTCCCGTTATTTCACCTTTGGAATTTCTTACGGGAACGACAATTTCAGATTGTGAACGTGAATCGCATGCAATATGCCCCGGGAATTGATTCACATCAGGTACCACCATGGTTTTCTGCTGATCAATGGAGGCCCAGCAAACGCCTGTATGTTTTTGAAGTACCTGGCATGCAACCGGTCCCTGGTAAGTCCTGACAGTAAGTTCGCCGGATTTAAGAAAATAAAACCCGGTCCAGAAAAAGTAATCGATTTTATGATGAAGTAAAGCCACGATCGTGGCCATACGGGCATCAGCATCTGCTGATTTATCCATTAATACTTTCAGTTGGTCATATAATCGCTGGTAACGGGCCTCTTTTTTTGAATGTTCCATAGTCTTTATCAAAGGAGATCAAGTGCAACTGTAAAATGCCTCATGATGGGCGCTTCAGCAACTATCTTCAATCCTTTTCGAATGGTGTCGCGGCGTTCATAAATGTTTTTCAACGCGACCGCGACAACATCCATATGGTTGTTGGTGTAAACCCTTCGTGGGATGGCCAGTCGCATGAGTTCCAGGGCCGGAAACCGGTTTTCACGGGTCACGGGGTCGCGGTCGGCCAGCAGGGCACCGATTTCGACCCCGCGCACGCCAGCCTCCAGGTATAGTTCAACAGCCAGTGTTTGCGCCTGGAATTCTTCTTTGGGAAGATGAGGTAAAAACCTCTTTGCATCAACAAATATTGCATGTCCGCCAATAGGTTGCTGTATCGGGATTCCAAAATCCATCAGACGTTTGCCCAGGTATTCCACCTGACGGATCCGTGTTTCCAGGTAATCGAATTCTGTTCCGTCGTAAAGTCCCTGGGCCAGGGCACTCATATCGCGACCCGACATCCCACCATAGGTAATATACCCTTCGAACATGATGTTAAACACACTGGCTTTACAATGCAACTCCTTGCTTCTCATGGCAATGAATCCACCCATGTTCACGATGGCATCTTTTTTAGCACTCATGGTGATGATATCGGCAAGGCTGAAAACTTCACGCACAATTTCCCGGATGGTCTTGTTCTGGTACCCCTTTTCACGCGATTTGATGAAATAGGCATTTTCGGCAAAACGGGCAGAATCAAAGATGACCAACTTTCCGTATTTGTCGGCCAGATGCCTCACCATTTTCAGATTTTCAATGGATACAGGCTGACCGCCGGATGAATTGCATGTTATCGTAATAATTATAAATGGAATTTTATCACCCTTCGATTTCAATATATTTTCAAGCTTTACCGGATCAACATTACCCTTGAACGGATGCACAAGGGTGGTATCAAATGCCTCATCAATAGTACAATCTGCCGTAGTAGCCTTCCGGAATTCAATGTGCCCTTTGGTAGTATCAAAATGAGAGTTCCCCGGAACGATATCCCCTTCTTTGACAAGCACCGAAAACAGGACATTTTCAGCGGCACGTCCCTGGTGAGTCGGCAGAAAATACTCAAATCCAAGCAAATCCCTGATGGCATCACTCATTTTAAAATAGGAGGATGCACCAGCATAACTTTCATCGCCTATCATCATTTCCGCCCACTGCCGGTCGCTCATGGCACCGGTACCCGAATCGGTGAGAAGATCAATGAATATTTTATCGCTTTTCAGACTGAACAGGTTATAACCGGCATCTTTAATCCATTGTTCGCGTTCCTGGCGGCTGCTCCTGTTGATAGGTTCCACCATCTTGATTCTATAGGACTCGGCAAAGGGTAACTCCATAATGTAATGGTTAATTGACAGCCGCAAAGATAGGATATTATTTCCAACAATTTTTTTCGTAACTGCTTGTCCGTTTGATAAAAATCATGTAGGTTTGCTTATTGGATGGATTTGTGAAGAAGTTAACAGACAAACAAGCGTACAAGCGGACAAGCGGACAGGTGAACAAGCGGACAAGCGGACAAGCGGACAGGCGGACGATAAACTAGGTATTTCATAATTATTTATTTAAATCTTAATTCCTCTAAACTATGACTACAACAACTGGAACTACTGGAAATGTTTGCCTTACGAAACTTTCCGATCTGAATGAACTGGCACGGAAATCAAAGAAAAAGAAACTTGCTGTCGCGGTCGCGCATGACGAACATTGTCTTGAGGCGATATGCGCGGTTGATAAAATGGGACTGGTGGAGGCTATCCTGGTTGGAAATGGAAAAAAAATCCGTGAAATTGCCGGAAAGCTGAATCTGGATGTTAGTAACATGAAGATCATCGATGAGTTGGTTGATGCGAATTCTGTCAAGACAGCCGTAACAATGGTGCGCAATAAAGAGGCAGACATCCTGATGAAGGGCAATGTTCCAACAGCCGTCTTTCTTCGGGGAGTCCTTGATAAGGAAAACGGACTCCGGAAGGGCGAGGTCCTGTCACATTTCGCGTTGTTTGAAGTGCCGACTTACCACAAACTTCTTGGTCTTACTGATGCAGCCATGATACCTGCCCCCGATTTTAAAACCAAAGTAGCGCTCACGGTCAATGCGGTTGAGTTCATGAACAAACTGGGGTATACCAGGCCAAAAGTTGCCGTGCTTGCCGCGGTGGAGATGGTCAATGAATCGATGCCCGCTACACTTGACGGAGCATTGCTTTCGAAAATGAGCCAGCGTGGTCAGATAAAAAACTGTATCATTGACGGACCATTGGCCTACGACAATGCTGTAAGTGCCGCCAGTGCAAAACACAAGGGAATTGTCAGCGATGTGGCCGGTGATGCCGATCTGCTCATTGTTCCCGACATCGAAGCCGGTAACATATTGTATAAAGCATTTGGTTTTTCAGCCAATTCAAAACTTGCCGCAGTCGTATTAGGCGCTGCTGCTCCAATTGTCCTGACTTCACGATCGGATACGGAGGAGTCAAAACAGGCCAGCATTGTGATGGCGGCAGCGATATAGCAACTGAAACCTTTAATCTGAAATCATGATAAAAAATCTGTTCCTGACAAAACCTCTGAGCGATCTGCTTCAGGAAGCAAAAGACAATAAAGCAGGATTAAAAAAGACTCTTACCGGGTTAAACCTGACCACCCTTGGTATCGGAGCCATCATCGGTGCAGGGATTTTTGTGCTCACCGGACAGGCTGCAGCACAGTATGCCGGTCCGGCAATCGTGATTTCATTTATCATCTCAGGGATCGCATGTGCATTCGCGGGATTGTGTTATGCGGAATTCGCATCTATGATACCGATCTCAGGAAGTGCTTATACTTACTCGTATGCAACACTTGGTGAATTCCTGGCATGGATCATCGGCTGGGACCTAATCCTTGAATACCTGTTTGCGGCTTCAACGGTTTCGGTCGGATGGTCGGGATATGTAGTCAGCTTTTTAAAAGACTTCGGGATCTTTATTCCAACTGCCTTTACTGCTGCCACCGGATCAGTGCTGGTGGATGTCCCGTCGGTGGGGTGGCAGGAATTGACTCAGAATCTGACTACAGGCTTATTAGCCAAAGGAATCAATGTGGATACATTGCCGCATGTCACGGCTATCATCAATATGCCTGCCATGTTCATTATAGCGGCACTGACGATTTTGCTCGTTATCGGGATCAGGGAAACAGCCAATTTCAACAACCTCATGGTAATCGTAAAGGTAGCAGTCATCATTCTTTTTATCAGTATCGGAGCTGCCTTTGTACAGGCCGGCAACTGGACTCCGTTTATTCCGGAAAATACCGGTGTTTGGGGCCAGTTCGGGTGGAGCGGTATTTTACGGGGTGCCGGAGTGATCTTTTTTGCGTACATCGGATTCGATGCGGTATCAACTGCTGCCCAGGAAGCTAAAAATCCGCAGCGTGACATGCCCATCGGGATCCTTGGATCATTGAGTATTTCCACTGTTTTGTACATACTGGTTGCCATCGTATTGACCGGTATTGTAAGCTATACCACCTTGAATGTTTCTGATCCCGTTGCTGTTGGAGTAAATGCCATGGGCAAGAGCATGTTCTGGCTGAGACCCATCGTTAAAATTGCCGCCATTGCAGGCCTGAGTTCTGTTATATTGGTTATGTTATTAGGACAACCACGGATTTTTTATTCCATGTCAAAGGATGGTCTGCTTCCACCGGTTTTTTCGAAAGTACATCCAAAGTTCAAAACGCCATATATCAGTACCATTCTTACGGGATGTGTAGCGATTGTTCTTGCAGGGGTGCTTCCAATCAGCATTTTGGGCGAACTGGTATCGATCGGCACCCTGCTTGCATTTGCCATTGTTTGTGTTGGTATTCTCGTTTTACGTAAAACCAGGCCTGACATTGAACGGCCCTTCCGTACTCCTTTCGTGCCCACAATTCCCATTCTCGGAGCACTAATTTGCCTGATCCAAATGGCGGCATTGCCGTTGGATACCTGGTTGCGGCTGATTGTCTGGATGGCCATCGGCTTCATAATTTACTTTGCTTACGGTCATCGTCACAGTAAACTCAGAAAGAATAACGACACCATACAATAAGCAATGTTTGAATGAAAGCCATAAGGGTTCTTGCCATTAATCCAGGATCTACCTCAACAAAGATCGCTGTATATCAGGATACGGAGCCCGTCTTTCTGAAGAATATCAAGCATACCACCGAAGAACTTGCACCATATTCAAAAATTACAGATCAGTTTCAATTCCGTAAGGATATCATCCTACAGCAGTTGCATGAAGCCGATATCCGTATTGAAGAATTGCAGGCGGTGGTTGGCAGGGGGGGCTTATTAAAGCCGATACCTTCGGGGATTTATGAGGTGAACGATGCCATGATCGCTGATTTGAAGGACAGCCCTTTTGGAGAGCACGCCAGTAACCTGGGAGGTTTGATTGCCAGCAACCTGGTGAGATCAATGCCGAATGCGAAAGCTTATATCGTTGATCCCATTGTTGTTGATGAATTTGATGAAATTGCCAGGATCTCAGGACACCCGTTGCTTGAACGCATTTCTATCTTTCATGCCCTGAATCAGAAAGCGGTCGCCAGGGATTATGCCAAATCGATTCGGCGAAAATATGAAGATCTGAACCTGATTGTCGTTCACCTTGGTGGCGGGATTACTATTGGGGCACATCAGAAAGGACGTGTGATCGATGTGAACCAGGGGCTCGACGGCGAGGGGCCCTTCAGTCCGGAGCGAACCGGAACTTTACCGGTAGGTGAGCTTGTAAGGCTTTGTTTCAGCGGGAAATATACACTTAAAGAAGTGCAGAAAATGGTAAAAGGGGAAGGTGGACTGGTGGCGTACCTTGGCACCAACAATGCCTACGATGTAGAGAAAATGGTGGATGCAGGCGATGCCCATGCCGAGTTGATTTATCATGCCATGGCCTACCAGGTGGCAAAATATATCGGGGAGATGTATACGGTCCTGAAATGCGAGGTTGATGCCATCCTTATTACAGGTGGTATAGCATACGACAAAGGGTTTGTGAACTGGATCCAGGAACGGGTTTATAAGTTGGCGCCGATCCATATATACCCCGGTGAAGATGAGATGAAAGCCCTGGCTATCAACGGACTGATGGTGGTTCGCGGGGAATTGGAGGTGAAAGTATATGGTTGAATCCTTTGAGAAAACCTCAGGCGTGGTTGAGCATCTCCATCATCTCTTTAACGAGATTCTGCGTACCCGTTGCAATCTGCGTTATGGAGGCATCCAGCATGTAACATGGTGTCGTTAAAAGTTTCCTGGCCTTGTCGATAACCACCTCCCCGTGTGTGGTCCGGGTGTATTGGTTCCCCATTTTCTCTATGAATTTTTGAGAACCGGGATCATTGCCGGTAGTGAGGTTCGTGCTTTGAAACAGCTTTGCCAGGATCACCGGGGCAATGCACATGGCACCAATTGGTTTTCCGGCTTCAAACATGGCTTTAATGGCTTTCTCAACATCCGGGTTCACACGGCAGTTATCGCCTTTAACAGCCCAGTCGCACAGGTTTTTTGCAGCACCGAAACCGCCAGGCAGGATCAGGGCATCATAACCGGCAGGACTGAACACCGACAGGGGTTTGATATTTCCCCGTGCAATACGCGCTGACTCAACCAGGACATTTCTTTTTTCGGACATCTCCATCCCGGTGACATGATTGAGGACGTGATGTTGCGGAATATCAGGCGCAAAACACTGATACCGGGCCCCGGCCTTATCAATCGCCAATAGGGTCAGCACGGATTCATGGATTTCGGCGCCATCGTAAACGCCGCAACCGGATAATATAACGGCGAAATTTTTCATACCACCAAAGTTAATAAATTCCATGTAACAAATATATTTACGATTGGACGATTTACGAATTACGATTATATTTACGATTTATGATTTACGATTAGCCGCCGAACAATCGTAATTCGTCAATCAACAATTTCAATCTGCAATCGTAAATCGTCCAATCGTAAATTCTTCGTAATTCGTCAATCAACAATTTCAATCTGCATTCGTAAATCGTCCAATCGTAAATTCTACTTAAATCGTCCAATCGTAATTTTCCATATCCCTGATTCCGGAATAGCAGATATATTATATAACTTTGCGCAAATTTGCATGACCCCCCCTAAAAACTCATCCGGATGAAGAAACTCCAAATGGTTGACCTTCGCAGTCAGTACCTCAATATCAAAACGGAAATTGACAAAGGGATCCGGGATGTGATCGAATCCTGTGCTTTTATCAATGGTCCGGCTGTTCAGGTCTTTCAAAAAAACCTGGAAAATTATCTTGACGTGAAACACGTGATTCCCTGCGCCAATGGCACTGATGCTTTACAGGTATCCATGATGGCACTGAACCTGAAACCGGGTGATGAGGTGATCACTTCTTCGTTCACATTTATCGCTACTGCCGAAGTCATCGCACTGCTTAAACTGACACCGGTTTTGGTGGATGTCGACCCCGGCACCTTCAACATCGACCCGGGAGCGATTGAACGTGCCATTACTCCGAAAACCAGGGCGATAGTACCGGTTCATCTGTTTGGACAAGCCGCCCCCATGGAAGATATCATGGAAATCGCACGAAAATATAACCTCTTTGTGATTGAAGACAACTGCCAGGCCATCGGTTCCGATTACATTTTTGCCGACCAATCCAGGAAAAAAGCAGGTACCATTGGTCACATCGGATGTACATCCTTTTTCCCGTCAAAAAACCTTGGATGTTATGGTGACGGTGGTGCAATATTCACCAATGATGATGACCTGGCAAAACAAATGCGTGTGGTGGTCAACCATGGTATGACGGTTCGTTATTATCACGATTATGTCGGTGTTAACTCCCGTCTCGACAGTATCCAGGCAGCCATACTGAACGTGAAACTGGCCCATTTGGACGAGTATGCTGCCAAACGCCGCGCTGTTGCCGATTTTTATGACAATGCTTTTGCGGATCATCCCAAACTGCTGACGCCGGGGAGGTATCGCAAATCAACACATGTATTCCACCAGTATACACTTGTAATTAAAAATGCTGACCGGAAGGATTTAATTGCGTATCTTGGTTCCAAAGAAATCCCGGCGATGATCTATTACCCGGTGCCGTTGCATATGCAGAAAGCTTATCTTGATGCGCGTTATAAACCCGGAGATTTTCCTGTTACTGAACATCTTTGTGAAACGGTTTTCTCACTACCGATGCATACCGAACTCGACCAGGAACAATTAGACCGTATCACCGGAACCGTTCTTGAATTTTTAAACCGTTGACCATGGAAACAGAATATTTTGCCCACGAATCATCATTTATCGATGAAGGTTGCAAGATTGGAAAAGGGACCAGAATATGGCATTTTACACACGTCATGAAAGGATCTGTCATTGGCGACAAATGCAATATCGGCCAAAACGTGGTAATCTCGCCCGATGTCGTGCTTGGAAGGAATGTGAAGGTACAGAACAACGTTTCGATCTATACCGGCGTAATTTGCGAAGACGATGTCTTTCTTGGCCCATCCATGGTATTCACCAATGTGATCAATCCCCGGAGCCATGTTCTCAGGAAGGACCAGTACCAGTCGACAATCGTCAGGCGCGGCGCATCAATCGGGGCCAACGCTACCATTGTTTGCGGCAATGAAATAGGCGAATTCGCCTTCATCGGCGCCGGGGCGGTGGTAACCCGGAGCGTTCCGGCATACGCCTTGATTGTTGGCAATCCCGGTCGCCATGTCGGATGGATGAGCGAATATGGCCATCGCTTGCTTTTTGATGACAAAGGCATCGCAATCTGTCCGGAAAGTCATGAAAAATACGAGCTTACAAAAGACGGAAAAGTTGTTAAACTTTGAGAATATCCAATGACAGAAAAACATAAACCCATCAATTTTGCACTGATCGGCGCTGCCGGCTATATCGCCCCACGCCATATGAAAGCCATCAAAGATACCGGGAACCACCTGGTATGTGCCCTGGATCCTTATGATGGAGTGGGGGTTATGGACAGTTATTTCCCCCATGCCGATTTTTTTATAGAACCCGAGCGTTTCGACAGGCACCTTGACAAGTTGCGCAGGCTTGCCATTTCGAAAAAACAGATTGACGACCGGAAAGTGGATTATGTGAGTATATGCTCTCCGAATTACATGCATGATTCACATATCCGGCTTGCCTTGCGAAACGATGCCCACGCTATTTGCGAGAAACCCATCGTGCTCAATCCCTGGAACCTTGAAGCCCTTAAAAAAATAGAGAAAGAGACCGGAAAAAAGGTATTTACCGTTCTTCAACTGAGACTCCACCCGTCCATCAAAGCGTTACGCCAACAGATCCACCAGGGGCCAAAGAACAAGATCTATGATCTCGATCTGACGTACATCACGGCACGCGGGAGTTGGTATCACCGGTCATGGAAAGGGGATTTGTCAAAATCGGGAGGCATTGCAACCAATATCGGGGTTCATTTTTTCGATATGCTTACCTGGGTGTTTGGTGAAGTAAAAGAGAATATCGTTCATGTGCTTACCGGGAATAAAGCAGGCGGCTTACTGAAACTCGAGCACGCCAATATCAGGTGGTTTTTGAGCATCGATTATAATGATATTCCGTCAGCAGTATGTAATGCAGGTAAGCGAACTTACCGCTCCCTGCTGCTGGGCAATCAGGAGGTTGAATTCAGTGAAGGGTTCACTGACCTGCATACAGAGGTGTACCGTGATATTATTGCCGGACACGGATGCGGTTTATCCGATGCCAGACAAAGTATCAATATCGTTTACCACATCCGCAATAATGAACCCATTGGTTTAAAGGGCGATTATCATCCGATTTTAAAAACAATTGCTAAAAATTTGTAACGACAAATAGTTCTGTTTCAATAATAGTTATCCATTGGCTGACATTCATTAACTTGCGTTTGGTTAATCCGATTCATCTCCAACAGATCGTCAATGAAAATATTAGTTACCGGAGGAACAGGTTACATCGGGTCACATACTGTGGTTGAACTCCATTCCAGGGGATTTGAGGTAATCATAGTCGATGATCTTTCGAATTCATCCATTGATGTACTCGATAATATTGCAAAAATATCAGGGAAGAAACCACGTTTTGAAAAATTCGATCTTACAGATCCGGAGAAGACTGCGGCATTTTTCAAATTACACAATGACATCAGGGCGATCATTCATTTTGCAGCCTTCAAAGCTGTTGGCGAATCGGTTGATTTTCCACTGATCTATTACCGCAACAACCTCTTGTCGCTGATCAATATTCTGCAAGGTATGATCGATAACAACATCCGCGATCTGGTGTTTTCTTCATCCTGCACAGTGTACGGACAACCTGACCTTCTTCCGGCACGGGAGGATACACCGGTTCAGAAAGCAGTCTCTCCTTATGGTAACACAAAGCAGATTTGTGAAGAGATAATCATCGATACCAGCATCAGCGCGAATATTCGCGGAATCCTTCTGAGATATTTTAATCCCATCGGCGCCCATGAATCAGCGGTCATCGGCGAACTCCCTTTAGGCGTCCCCAATAACCTGATGCCCTATATCACACAGACTGCAATCGGGAAACGTCCGTTTTTACGGGTATGGGGCAATGATTATGATACACCCGATGGAACACCCATCCGTGACTACATTCACGTGGTCGACCTGGCCAGGGCACATGTCAGTGCCGTGGAACGTATGATTGGTGAAAAATGTAAAAAAAATGTGGAAGTATTCAACCTGGGTACTGGAAATGGTTATTCCGTGTTGGATGTGATCAGATCGTTTGAACGGACCTCGGGCATTAAACTTAAATATGAATTTATGGAACGCAGGCCAGGCGATATCGTTAAAGTTTGGGCAGATACCTGCTTCGCCAACAGTGAACTGGGTTGGAAGACTGAAAAAGACCTGGATGATATGACCCGGTCAGCATGGAAGTGGGAAATGACGCTTGCGAAAAAGAAATAGTGAAATAGTGAAATAGCGAAAAACCAGAATCATTTATAGACAGTAAGCAACAATCAATTATGAAGACAATCTTAATCACCGGGGGCGCCGGATTCATCGGTTCCCATGTTGTTCGCAGGTTTGTGAAAAAATACCCCGATTACCGTATCGTGAACCTTGACAACCTTACATATGCAGGAAACCTGGCCAACCTCCGCGACATCGAGAAGGAGCCTAATTATGAATTTATCAAAGCGGATATTACCGCCGGTGAACTGATGAAGGCCGTCTTTAAAAAATACCGTTTCAACGGGGTGATCCATCTTGCAGCTGAATCGCACGTCGACCGCTCCATCAGCAGTCCCATGGAATTCATTTATGCCAATATTTTAGGAACGGTCAACCTTTTGAACGCGGCCCGAGCGATCTGGGAGGATTTTACGGATAAAAGATTTTATCACATCTCGACCGATGAAGTTTATGGTTCGCTTGGTGCAAAGGGCTTTTTCACTGAAAGCAATCCGTATGATCCCAGAAGTCCTTATTCTGCTTCAAAGGCAAGTTCCGATCACCTTGTCAGGGCTTATTATCATACGTATGGCCTGCCCACGGTGATCTCCAATTGTTCCAATAATTATGGTCCCTTTCAATTCCCGGAGAAACTGATACCCCTCGCGATACACAACATCAAACACAATAAATTAGTCCCGGTTTACGGGAAGGGTGAAAATATCCGCGATTGGCTGTATGTGGAAGATCACACCAATGCCATCGACCTGATCTACCATGAGGGCAAAATTGCTGAAACATATAACATCGGGGGAAATAATGAATGGAAGAACATTGACCTGATCCGCCTTTTATGTACGATCATGGACCGGAAATTGAAACGGTCGGCCGGTACTTCTGCAAATCTCATCACATTCGTGAAAGATCGTGCCGGACATGATTTACGTTATGCTATTGATTCAGGTAAAATCCAAAAAGAACTGGGATGGAAACCAAGCCTGCAGTTCGCCGAGGGTCTGGAAAAAACCGTAGACTGGTATCTTGCCAATAATGAATGGATGAAAAATGTGACCACGGGAGAATACCAGAAATATTACGATAACCAATATTCGAAACGATAAAACCATTCCATCACACCCCACTGACCGTTACAACCTTACCAATCTTTGAAATAAGACCCTGAAGGACATTACCCGGGCCAACTTCAATAAAATTGTCAGCGCCGTCAGCGATCATATGTTGTACGATCTGTGTCCATAATACGGGGGCGGTAAGCTGGTCAATCAGATTCTGCCGGATCTGAGCAGGATCGGTTACCCGTAATGCCGTGGCATTCTGATAGATCGGGCACATAGGAGTATTTATCGCGGCGGCATGAATGGCTTCGGCCAGTTCCACACGTGCCGGTTCCATCAGGGGTGAGTGAAAAGCGCCGCCGACCTTGAGTGGCAGAACCCGGCGGGCACCTGCAGCTTTGAGTTGTTCACACGCAACTTCGATACCTTTCATGCTCCCGGAGATGACAAGTTGTCCGGGACTGTTATAGTTGGCAGGAACTACGATGTCATCAATGGATTTACAGATGTCTTCTACTTTTGAATCATCAAGACCCAGGATGACTGCCATGGTAGAGGGATTCTGATCACATGCTTTCTTCATGGCCTGAGCTCTGACTGACACAAGGCGGAGTCCATCTTCAAATGACAGGGCTTTGCCGGCCACGAGTGCCGAAAATTCACCAAGTGAATGGCCGGCGACCATATCTGGTTTAAAATCCTCGCCAAGCGTTGCAGCAAGAATTACGGAGTGAAGAAAAATTGCCGGTTGTGTAACATTCGTTTGCCGGAGGTCTTCATCGGTGCCGGAGAACATCAGGTCGGTGATACGGAATCCGAGGATCTCATTGGCTTTCTCGAACATTTCTCTTACCTGTACCGAGTGATCATAAAGATCCTTACCCATACCGACAAATTGAGCTCCCTGGCCCGGAAATACATATGCCTTCATAATTTCGCTATTCGCTATTCGCCATTTTGCTATTTACTTTCTGTCTCCTAAAAATCTAAGGAGGAACATAAACAGATTAATGAAATCAAGATAAAGAGTCAGGGCGCCAAGTATACTTAATTTTTTTGCATTTACTTCACCATATTCACCTGAGCCAGCGCCAATTCTTTTCAGCCGCTGCACATCATAGGCGGTTAATCCCGTAAAGATCAGGACCCCGGCAACACTGATGATATAATCCATTGTGCCGCTTTTCAGGAAGAAATTAACAAGCATGGCCACCATAAGGCCGATCAGCCCCATCATCATGATAGAGCCGAATTTGGTCAGGTCAGTTTTAGTGGTGTACCCAGTTACTGCCATAATGCCAAACATCGCGGAGGTAATGGCAAATGTTTTATATACCGAAGCGGCAGTATAAACAAGTAAAACGAAACTCAGGCTCATTCCCATCAGGACCGAAAAGGAGATGAACAAAAGTGTCAAAACGGCAGGTGAAAGTCGCTGGAATCCGAACGACATCAGCAACACAAAACCGATCGGGGCCAGCGTAACAATCAATCCTAAACCGGTCATACCTCCTGTTTCACTGATCAGGCTTCTCATCAGCGATTCGGAGGAGCTGAACCAATAAGCGGTGACTGACGTTACGATCATGGCAATCGTCATCCATCCGAAAACCTGTGTCATAAATGATTTTGCAACAGCCGCATCCTGTGTACCCGGTTGCGCCGTAAAATACCCTCTGTTATTTGATTGTTCAAACATTTTTAAATCCTCCCTTTTAAATTAATTAGTGTCTGTCCATACAGTCCCCAATTTTGTTGGTAACCGCCATATTTTTGATATGCATGGGGATTTTTCGCAACAAAATGGCATCACTTAGTGAAACAAGGTCAGTACTTTGTTAATA
>Ga0172368_10000095_pt1 | contig 113145 bp, 132 predicted proteins | sample Lak11m_FD_114540 | JGI IMG/M metagenome (GOLD analysis project Ga0172368, IMG submission 114540) | Freshwater microbial communities from Kabuno Bay, South-Kivu, Congo - kab_022012_11m | ecosystem: Environmental > Aquatic > Freshwater > Lake | place: Democratic Republic of the Congo...
AGCGACCGCACAAAAACACGCCGAGCGAAGCGAGGCGAAACATTAGAACAAGCGCAAAAATTGCTCTGGGAAATTAGAGCAATTTTTGCTACAATAAACTCAAGTTAAATTATTGAGAATTTTTTTCAAAAATAGTTCGAGCAGAAGCGAGAACACACCACCAAGAATGATATTAAACTAGAACGAGCCGAAGCATCGGCTGGGTCAGCGGTTCAAATCCGCTTGGGTTCACTATAATGTATTCAATTGAAATAAGTTTGATATAATAACTACCATATATGATCAAACGACCAATTTTTCCAGAAGATTATCAAAAAACACGCGGATTTTATTCGCCAGCCATAAAAATTGATCTTGGCAATTCCGAGCTTATTTTTGTCTCAGGCCAGCAAATCGCAAAAAACGAGAAAAATGAAGCAGTTACAGATGATATTACCGAACAGACAGAGTATGTGTTTCAACAACTTGATAAAATATTAAAAAGCGCCGGATCAGGCCTAAAGGATGTCGTTAAAGCACAAATATTTCTAACCGATATAAATGATTTCGATAAAGTGTCAGCTATTCGCGATAAATACTTTGCCGAAAGTAAGCCTGTCAGTACACTAGTTGAGGTAAACTCAATGACTCGAAAGGGCGCAAAAATTGAGATTGAAGTAACTGCTGTTAAAGAAAAGCCGTAAATCAACATTTGGATCAATTAGAAAAAACAATCTCATTTCGGGATGTTTTTTTATTGGGTAGGCAATCGTGTAATGAATAATGTCTATCTTCTTTTAAAAACTATAGCGTTGGGCATGTCTCGGCCCGGGCCAACCTTGTATGATCCGTTGTAATAAAACGCTGTTGTGCCGCCAGCATCCAAATTCATCGCGTAATCAAGCCCAAGAGCCTGTACAGCCGAGGCAGATTCGATAATTGTTGCATTTATTACAACTCCGGCAATTACATTATTCCCTCGAAGTCCTACAAATCCCCTGCCGGACCGCTCGACTTTCTCCTTATCACTATCAAGGTCTGCTTCAGTCACCACTACTTTGGCATCGGAAACCAATCTAGGCCTACAACTAATCCCGGCACTCATCTCAAGATTTCTCGCCTCCCACCAACTATCAAAATAGCTAGGTGAACCAGACCGATCAATTCGCAGAAACGGGAGATAATTCCCCAACCCATTAGACCAATTTATCTGCTTATCGAGCCGGGTATTGTAAAGTTTATAGTAAAAAGAGTTTGTTTTCCCGGCGCACGAGGAGTACGAAGTTGGGCAAAAATAGGTTCCATGAATACCACCAACCGCGCCATTGTCGTTAACATAGCTAGCCAATGATTTGACCGGACAATCATTCTCACAATCACCATCGGCGGCTGTATCAACAATCATCTGATAACTAGACAAATCAACATCCAGATAATGAACGGTAAACTCGCCTTTATCCGTTGTCACCTTCGTTTTATGATAGATACCATCATCAATTGTCGATGCATTGCTGGTTGACGCCGAGGTACTGCCTTGTTGAATTCTCACTGGAGCTTTTGTCTCAGTCGGAATTTTCTCTAATTTAATTTCAAATTCTGTCTTCTCCCCTGCTTTTATCGTCACTGACCCGGAGTAATTTTTATAACCACTTAACTCAACTTTTAGAACGTAATTACCGGCATAATGCTTGGAGAAAGTATAATTGCCGCTGTCATCTGATTTTACCGTCTCAACATCTTTATTATCTTGAGTTAGATTAATATCCGCTTGTTTTATAGCCGATCCTGCAGACATAATCCTGCCAGACAGTTCGCCTTTTTTACCCTCTTCAATCAGCAGAGCTTCCGCCTCGGCAATTTTTTTGTCGAGTAGATTTGTAATGTCTGTTATTTTTTGACTGGCGCCAACACTATCTTCATTAATCAATAATACCTTGGTGTCGGAGAGCAAAGTTTTTATGTCCTTAAAATCAATTTGGAGCGCTTGATATTTGGATTCGGCATCTTTTAATTTCTGATCAAGCAGAGCATACTGTTCCGCCTGACTTGAAAGACTGTTGTATTTATCAATTCCTGCTATATGATTGGAAATTTTATTTGAGAGTGCTCGATATTCCCTCCACCCAGTAAAAAGAATAACGGCAATCAACAAAAGAACTAACAGATAGGCTGCTAGTCGTTTAAGCGTAAATACCTCAACCAGCCAATAGATCAAACCATTAATTTTTACTCCTTTCAGAGAAAAAACTTAAAAAGCGATACTAGTATTATCGCAAAAAAGAGTAGATTAGCCAAGAATTAAGCTCTTATTCCCTGACTATAACTGACTTAAAATATTTCTCCTGAAAATCGGTTTTCGATCTGATTTCTTCATCAGGAATATTGCCCAAATCCTGCGGTATAATGACGAGCTTATCATCATCGTCATTGAGCCGATGGATTATTGCAATACATTTACCGAGGTACTCTTTGACCGGTTTATCTTCGCCAAGCAGATATGCATCAATCTCTTCACCATCGGCGGCCTTCGTGCCTGGGACAAAGCCATAATTTACAGGGTACACAAAACCATGTTTGGGATGACTACTTCCGAGCGGCCGGTCGATTTCTATTTTTACCATTTTTCCTAGAAATTCTTCTATGCTCATGGCTTCCTTTAATTTCTATTTGACAAACTTAATAAAAGGTATTATAATATATATGCCCTTTTTAAGGGTCGACTGAATAAGGAGCTGTTGTGGATCGCTTTACGCTACTGTGCGCCGGAGCTGGCGCACTGATACTCGCAATTCTGTTTATTGGTAATGCCCTCGGCATCCATTAAACTCGGACCGGGCGCAGCGGGGCAACCCCGCTGCCAACCCACTTACCTCTTTACCAACCGGTCGAAAGTTAGCTCTTTGTAATCAAACTCATTTATGCCGTTTAAATCATAAATCTGAGTCGCTGAAAATATTTTTTTATCCTTTGGATTGAGTCCCAGCAGATTGATAGCTTTGTCGATATCTTCCCAGGACTTGGCTTCAATTTCCAAATAGGGCTTAAGCATAGGGCAAAAATCAATATCGAACTCAACCCCATTTAGCAGATAGCGAATCCGGCGTTTTTCGGCATAGTATTTTTGAACAAAACCGGCAGCGATAAAAATATCAGTTGTCTCCTCAAAATTGCCAACTGTGGTCTCATGCTCGAGCATCCCATCATCGTTCTCCCCTGTTTTTTTGGTTCCAAGCCTTTTTTTGAATGTTAGAACAATTTTATCTCCCTCGTCTCTCAATCTAATAAAGGAGAATTTTTTATCCAGGCGAAAATCAGGGTAATCAAAAACTTTTGATTTGTAAAATTTATCGAATTCTTTTTTAGCACCAAGCCGCTTTAATTTTTTCTCGATACTTTTTTGATCGATGTCTAAAAATTTTACTTCAATTTCTTCCATAAAACATATTTAAAATTATTTTAAATTTACTCTTAAAAAACGAGAACATCAATAGCTTCTCTGTTGACTAAGAGATTATTTCGTAGTATAATAATAATGAATTCGGCCACAAGCGGAGGACGAGATGAGAGATAAGGTATCGACTTGGCTGAGGTGGTTGGCACTTTGGATTATTAGCTTAATTGATCAACCCAAAGAAGCGGGATTCGTGCCTGAAAACGGTTATTCCGCTTATTTGATCAAGACGGCAATAATGAGCGTTGGTGCTGACTGCCGTACCGCTCGGCGTAACGCGATCCGGGATTTGGGTAAAAAGAGTATCACTCAATCTATCCCGACCCTTCGTCAGACATTACTTAGGGAATATGACGAAGAAATCGCCGAGGCCCTAATTGATTCCCTCATTCGGATGAAGGAGCGGGTGGCAGTCAAGCTCACGGCTTTGCTCCACCCCGCTTACTACATCCGCGAACTCGCCGCGGAAAAACTGCGGCAGTAAAGGAGGATTTCGCACGAGACATGCCAGCCGGCATGCCTCGTTTGCGTATTATTGAACTTTTCAAAAAAAGACTTTCAGCGTAAAATCAGTGCTATGGGGAATAAAAAGCCTAAATTCAATATCTGGCGAATCTTTCTCTGGATCGCGCTGATAGTGTTTGTTTGGTTAATTATTACTAACTTTAACAAAACCGAAAGCATAATCGTTGTTCTTTTGCATGGAAAAATTCAATGGATCATCCTGGCAGCTTTGATCCAGGTTGTATACTATTTTGTCTATCCTTATTTTATGCAGAAAATTTTTGATCTATTGCAGATGAATATCGAACGAAATTACCTCAAAACTCTCTACCTAGCAACAAAATTTACTGATCTTATTTCTCCAAGCTCAAGTGTAAGCAAATTCGGTTTATTTTTAGCTGTTGCCAGGAAGCTTGATAAATCTGGCAGCCGCATGGTTGCCTCAACCATTCTCTTGCTTGTTTTTGATACTTTATCATTTGTATTAATTAGTTTGCCGATTTTTCTTTATGTCCTCTATGTCGGACGAGTACTCTCGTTTACCTTTTGGCCTTATGTAATTTTATTCCTGCTAATGGTTATTGTTCTAATCCTTCTATCCCTGGTCATCCAAAATAAACTTCGTCTTCTCACTTCAAAAATACCTCTTCAGAGGGTAAGAGAATTTTTTGAGTCTCTACACGATATAAAAGCGACCACCGGAATACTGAGAGAGGCCTATGTTGATACGGCCAAATACGGCTTAATCAATCATCTTCTAAACATCGCTACCTTAGCCGCCATCTTTTTAGCTTTTGATCAGCCTATTAATATCGCACTATTACTACAAGTTTACCTAGCTGGAATTCTTTTTACTATTATCTCTATTACCCCGCAAGGGCTAGGATCAGCCGAGCCGTTAATGATTCTCTCTATGACAAGCCAGGGAGTACCTTTTGATCGAGCTGCTGTTATAACACTAGCCTTTAGAGGAATTCTTTTTTGGCTCCCTGTTTTCCCAGGATTCTTCGCTTTTCGACAAATCACCAAAGAAGACTCTGGCACAAACGTTAAATAGTTATCGACAGCTACCGGTTGATTATTTATATATTTAGTTTTTAAATAAAAATGAGGGGTTGGGAAGTGGAAGAATTTACACTCCACGGGTACTTCTTCCCGGCATCATCTGATAGGTGGCGGAAGGTAAAACCAGAACCCGGGTGGCGGTGTCCCGGCCAAACTCTCACCAAATCCGCAAAGGGACCGCGCAGATTCTGCCGGTCTCTTATGCTGTTTTAGTTCATTATATGCGAAATCTTGTTTTAAAATATCCCTCTTTGTAAGCTGAAAAATCAAAGGGTTCGTTTGATTCAGCATTTAGTTTATTGATATAGTCAAAAAATCCTTGTTGACTCAGTATGTCCAGGTCAAGTTCATGGCAAACTTTTTCTATTTTTCTCGTCGCAATTTCTTGCAATTTCTTATTGCTAACCATTATTTCTGCCTCGAAATAATAGCTATGGTTTGGTACCTCTACAAGGGAAAATTCTATTCCCTTGTAGCTATATACTTTGCCTTTTCGTATTGCGACAATGCCATTTCTATGGCCAAGAGCCGCGAGCATTACGATCATTTTGTCGAATTCCCCCTTTTTGCCAACCAATGAAAGTTCTCGCCGCGACTCATCTTTATGTCCCCACTCCCCTAGTTTTATAATTATTTCGGGAATTTTGTTAGTGGTTCTAACTCTAATGTCAGTTTTACACTCCTCAACCAAACTGCCTGTTTCCGGGTCGGGATAACAAACTACAACTCTATCCTTGTCATCAATAAACTTCCCCTTTTCTTTGAAAAGTTTATTTAATGCTAAAAATTGTTTTTTGGAAAGTAACCCTCTTAGTTCAACCTCAATATTTTTCTTCATTTTTAACTCCTGGCCTTTAATCGCCTTTTTAATTTACTCTGAATTGATTTTAACGTAAATATTTTTTTAATTTTTTGGGAAAATGATTGGTTTATTTAAAAAACAGAAATGGCAAATTTAAAATAAATTAAAAAAAGGAGAAAAATGCAATGCAAGGACATTTTAATTCAGTGGCTCAGCAATGCTTACGCTCAAGAGAATACAATTCTTGATGTTTTGAACGAACATTTGAGGATATTACCAGAAGAAAGTAAAATCAGATCGGAAATCGAGCATCATATTGAAGAAACCCAGACTCAAGCGGATAGATTATGAGATGAGATTGATCGCTTAGGAGGAGAAATAATGCCGGCCGAGGAAAGCAAAAAAATGCTTGGGGAAACCATGTTAAAGATGTCCAAGATGGACGATCCTGATCAAATTGTAAAAAACGCAATTATGGAGCATATGACCGAGCACTTGGAAATGGCTGACTATAATGCCATGATAATGCTCGCAGAAAAGTGTGGAGAAATGGAAACGGCTGACAAACTTAGAGAAACCCTAAGCGAAGAGGAGGAAATGGCCGACAAAACAATGGATGGATTGAAAGAAGCAATGGAAAACTTTTCTATGAAAAAAGGAATCGAACAATCTGAAGAATAACTAATAAAATCCCGTCGAGATAACTTTATCTGGGCGGGATTTTGACATAAAGTTATCCCTGTGTTATATTATTTATGATGAAAAAATCATACCTCAATATTAAGAGACGAACTGCCCTTTAGACACTTGGGTTGTTTTGTTTTTTAATCTTTTAATAATTCAGCCCAAGCGGCTGTTTTTTTGTTTGTTGCAATATGCCTTACTTAAACCAAAATATTAACGAGAGAAACTTGTTTGCCAGAAGCCGCCAACTAGCGGGCTATTTTCTCGTTCTGTAATTTGGTTTAGGTAATTTTATATACAAGAGTAATAGCCCGTTTGCGGGCTATTTTGTGTTGCAAAGGGGGTAACAAATGGCAACGATTCGTAATAAGTCGCTTATCTGGGCAATCCAGATATGGATGATCATCGAGGGAGCAGCAAAGGAAGGAAAAATGCTGCCGCGAACAATTGACAGCCTGGTTGCCGCAATCAAGGACAAATCCGGCCAGTGCTGTTTCGACTTCAAAGACCCTCGTAAGTTAACTGCTTACGCGGAAGCCAAGAAAAAGGATGGCTTTGTCGCCATCATTTCTTTGGCAGTGAGCGCATTTTACCGAGGCCAAGGCCTAGCGCTGCTCGTGATTATTAAAGCCACGGATTTTGCCCTAAACCATTATCCGGACGAACCAATATTTGTTGTGGCGAACAATGATTCCCTACAGCAATTCCTGGCTATTGGTTATGAAATCAAGGATAAAGAGTTAGCACCGCCGGCAATCTGGGGAGGCAGAACCAAAAGAGAGTGGCTAAACTGTCGGGACCGAAACTTCTTGGTTCTGAATAAGGCGGAGTACAAAAGGCGGGTATCAAGCGGGGGCAAAGATTAAATCAGGGTAGTGTCGAAGCAGCACAGGACGTGCTGCTTTTAAATTTTAATAAAAAAGGTGGCGGATCTCTCCGCCACCTCAGTCAACGCCAAATCTTTTTCACTACTACCGACACACCCACTGTACCTAATGCCAGAAATGCCCCAGAAATCATCCAAGCTAACGGTATCGATCCATTATTTGCCAATAGCCCACTGGCAAGCAATCCAATCATCGCGCCAATATGCCCAGAATTGGTTACAAACGAGCTGACCGTAGCCCGAACCTCTTCTCTGGTAATGTTGTCGTGGAGATAGCAGTCAAGAATCGGGTCCAGCATCCCCCGGCCAATTTCGTGAAGCAGGAAGAGCGGAATAATAATCCCTAGCTGCTTAAACATTACCGAAAGAGCAATGCAGGCCCCAACCAGAACATTTAGCAAAACCAAACTCCTGCGCTGACTGTGAACCACACCGAGAAGCAAGGGAGCCAAAACTGAACCAACCATCAGGCAAATTTTTATTCCACCCATAATCATTCCCAGGGTGGCATTGTTTGGGACAGATGCCTTAAACAAGGGCTGCCATTGCATATTCGGTGCTTGGACTGCAATAAAGAATACCAAACCCCAAGCGAACAGAAACATTACATCCTTGTTGGTTCTAGCATAGTCAATCCCCTTCTTAGCCATCGATATCGTTTCCTTGATAGCGCTCCATGGAGAATATTTCTTACGCACAAAATACTCCTCCTTCATGACCACCCAGCAAACAACGCCAAGTATCAAATAACAGGCCGAGGCCAGGAACCAGGGTAAGTTCAAATTAAAATCTGAAATTCTGGCTCCAATGTACGCGGAAATTATTCCGGCAATATTGCCGAGAATATTCGCGGTTGAGAACACCTTACTAAAGTCATTTCCGGTGTACCCAAAATGCCGAACTCTGCTCACCATCCAGGATTTGAAAGCTCCACTTTCAAAAGTCGAGCCTATGGCGCAAATTGCTTCAGCCAAGATAAAAAAGCTGAAACTCCCTGCTAAACCATAGATTAAAAAACTCATACCCTTCAAGAAGTTGCCGATCACAAAGGAAATTTTGCGCCCAAACAGATCAGCAAAGGCTCCAGTCGGAAGCTCCAATGCCATCATTGTGGCAAAGTAGACAAAGTTGACCATGTTGACTTGGAAAAGGTCTAGCCCTCCCCGCGATTGCAGATAAACCACATACATGGCCATCGAGAAAGCAAAGCTGAACCTCTGCAGGAAGCTTATGCCAAGAAACAGACGAACAGTGTTTTTGTGCATTGCGCACCCCTTTCGTAGTGAAATTGTGAAATGGCCACTAAACCAAAAAGTGTCTTGGCTTAGTCCGCCAAGACACTTTTTATAATAAAATCAGTAATTTAGAACTTATATTTTAGTAAAAAAATGCCATGGCGGACCAAACAAAAATTTGTACCGTTATTGGTTGAATAGACCGGTACGAGATTCGCCATTTCAATTTTCCTACTAAATGAACTCATTTTTTTCTTAGTTAATGTTTATTAACTGGTTAATACAATAATATCTTTTAAATAATTTGTCAAGTCTCAGTTATTTTTCATTGATAGCCATTCTAATCTCATCGTCATATCCATCCTCGTATAAAACTTGGTCTTTAAAGATCCCCTCGACCACAAAACCGCATTTTTTATAGCAACTGATTGCTTTTTCATTTCTTGCGTGAACATCCAGCCAAATTTTATGGAAACCTAGTTTCTTGAAGCCATATTCAAGAATGTATTTTACAGCCCGCTGTCCAATACCCTTCCCCCTGTATTCTGTTTCGCCAATAGCCACATATAAGCAAGCATTGTTATCAAGCTTATTAATATCCAAAAGACCCACTTGACCGATAGGCTGTTCATCTGCCAAGATCATAAAAATTTCTCGACTATCATCTTTCAAATATTCATCAAACCACTGCTTATGGAAAGATAAGTCCGTACCCATTCTAACTTGATGACCCAAATAACGAAAAACTTCCGGATCGTTAAGCCATTTCATCCGATAAGGCAGATCATCGAGTGTTAATTTCCTATACGATATATTAAATTTCATATTTTGACTTTTCGCCCGCAACAATACTATCAAGTTGGTAAATTACCTCTGGTAGCAAAGGTTTATCCTTGTTTACTTGGGCATCTAATATTTGACGAACACGATCCGAGAAACCTACTGTTCCCGCGGCTGCTCCCGCAGAAAGTTGGCTTATTCTTTTAGAAATAAACTCTTGGAATGAATTTGGGGTCATCTTACTATCGGTATCGACGCCGCCGGAAAGATCTTGTTTAATCATAAGAGAAAGGCCGTTATAAAACTTATAAAGCTCTACCCTGCTAACACTTAGAAATTCTTTGTTTGGCGAGAAAGAATGTTCTGCTAATGACATATTCTCCTTTTTTATTAATTAATTTAATTATAGCCCGTGATTGCCTTCATTGTAAACTGAGCTAAAAATTGCTAGAATTAAAGCAATCTTTGCTCTAATTAAAGAGGTTGTAAAATGTCTGAAGAATATAATTTTAAAGAAATCGAAAAGAAATGGCAGGAAATCTGGGAGAATGAGGGTTATGGCATAGCAGATAAAGACTCCGTCAAGCCGAAATTTTATTCTCTTGTCGAATTTCCCTACCCCTCAGGCTATGGTTTGCACGTAGGCCACTGTATGGGGTATGGGGCGTCAGATGTTAATTCCCGTATGAAAAGAATTCAAGGTTATAATGTAATGTACCCAATGGGATGGGATGCCTTTGGTCTGCCCACAGAAAACTTTGCCATTAAAAATAAAGTCAAGCCACAAAAAATAACTGAGCAAGCAATCAGTACTTTTAAAAAGCAGATGAAATCACTCGGTTATTCATTCGACTGGAGCAGAGAGATAAACACGACTGATCCATCTTACTATAAGTGGACCCAGTGGATTTTTCTGCAATTTTATAAACATGCGATCATTGACGGCCCTTCGACAGGCTCAGGGCAAGGTAAACTAATTAGGGTTGCCGATAATGATACAACCACCCCCCGACTCGCTTTTCAGGCAGAAATGCCAGTCAACTGGTGTCCTTCGTGTAAAATTGTCTTGGCTAACGAAGAGGTTATCTCCGGCAAATGCGAACGTTGCGGGACTGAGGCAGAAAAAAAATCCCAAAAACAATGGATGTTGAGAATTACGGCTTACGCTGATAGGTTAATTGATGATTTAAAGACAGTTGATTATTTAGAGAAAATTAAGACTCAACAGATAAATTGGATTGGTCGATCTGAGGGCGCAAATATTATCTTCAAATTAATGGGTGATGAAAAATTAGCCAATAAACGGATTGAGGTTTTTACCACTAGAGCTGATACGTTATTTGGATGCACATATGTTGTTTTAGCACCAGAACATCAACTTGTTTCAGAACTTTTAAATCACGCAGAAAACCAAGACGAGGTTAAAAAATACATCGAGAAAGCAAAGAAAAAATCTGACCTGGAAAGAACCGAGCTTCAAAAAGAAAAAACCGGAGTCGAAATTAAGGGAATAAAAGCTATAAATCCAATTAACGGCGAGGAAGTTTCCGTCTGGATTGCCGATTATGTTTTAGCTTCATATGGCACCGGGGCAGTCATGGCTGTACCAGCCCACGATGAAAGGGACTTTGAATTCGCTAAAAAATATGGCATTCCCATTAAAGAAGTGGTAATCCCCAAGGTTATTGATAAGCATGACCCACCCAAAGATGGGGTCGAAACAATTTTTAGAAAAGCGATTCAAGCCATAGTTATTAATCCCAAGAATAAAAAGGTTCTTGCGCTGAAATGGAAAAAATTTCCCTGGACAACTTTCGTAACAGGGGGGATCGAAGGAGAAGAAGACACTATAGCCGCCGCTAAAAGAGAAATACTCGAGGAAACGGGTTATAAAAATGTAAAATATGTGAAAACTTTAGGAGGACCTGTCGAATCGCATTTTTATGCTAATCACAAAGGAGTCAACCGAAAAGCCCACTTTTATGCACTACTCTTTGAGCTGGAAAACGAGGAAATCACGGAGATCGCCCAAGAAGAGCATGAAATACACGAGGTTATTTGGATGAGTTGGGATGAATTGGAAAAAGATAAAAATGTAAAATGTTCTGAATATGATATTTGGCTAGACCGGCTCAACAGTGATGGTCATGCCTTCACCAATTACGGGATTGTTATAAACTCGGGGGAATTTTCTAATCTCGATTCAGAAACTGCCAAGCATGAAATTACCCAAAAACTGGAGAAAAATCATCTTGGTAAATTTTCAGTAAATTATAAATTGAGGGATTGGATTTTTTCCCGCCAGCATTATTGGGGTGAACCAATCCCTATTGTTCATTGCGAAAAGTGCGGGACCGTTCCAGTACCTGAGGATCAACTTCCTATTACATTGCCCGAGATTGACAATTATGAACCAACCGACACTGGCGAATCACCCTTGGCCAAAATATCTAGTTGGGTTGAGACAACTTGCCCTAAATGTGGTGGCACAGCCAAAAGAGAAACAGACACAATGCCTAACTGGGCCGGTTCTTCCTGGTATTTCTTGCGTTACTGCGATCCGCATGACAGCGATGGCCTTGCCAGTGAAAAAAAATTAAAAGAATGGATGCCAGTTGATTTATATAATGGGGGTATGGAACACACAACATTGCATTTGCTTTATTCCAGATTCTGGAACAAGTTTCTATTTGACTTAGGCGTAGCTTCTACATCCGAGCCATATTCTAAAAGAATAGCTCACGGAATTATTCTTGGCCCGGACGGGCGCAAAATGAGCAAATCATTTGGGAATGTTATTAATCCTGATGACATAGCCAATAAATACGGCGCTGATACACTGCGGATGTATATTGCCTTTATCGGCCCTTACGATCAAGAATCAGCCTGGAATACAGCCGGTGTTCAGGGTGTCTACCGGTTTTTAAAAAGAGTTTGGAATAATCAGAATAAAACCACAAACAGCAAAGATTCCGACGAACTTCTTGTAAAATTAAATCAGACAATTGCTGGAGTTACTGATGATTTTGAAAATTTTAGAATGAATACAGCAGTTTCGAAGCTGATGGAATTAAATAATCTTATTGAAAAAATCGGTCATATTTCAACCGACAATTATAAGAAATTTCTTATTTTACTTTTTCCGATTGTACCACATATTGCTTCGGAGCTTTGGAGTAAAATTGATTCGAGGGATCAAATATTCCAACAGGTCTGGCCCGCCCATGATAAAAAGTATCTTATTTCTTCAAATATAGAGGTAGTAATTCAGATAAACGGAAAGGTCCGAGAGAAAATAATTGTTCAAAATGATATCTCAGACGAAGAGCTGAAAGAGACAGCGCTAAAAAATCAAAAAATTGAAGGAATTATTGAAGGAAAAACCGTTAAGAAAATAATAATCGTACCCAAAAAATTAGTAAGCATTGTTACAGATTGATTAAAAAACAAGACTCAACAATCATTTAGGCACCCCTCCTTGATTTAATCGTTAATTTATGCAATAATATTTAAAGTCTAGATCAAAAAAAGGAAGCTATGTCAGAACCAAAAAAGCGAACAAACAAATCAAAAAGAGGTATGCGCCGACAACATATTAAGGTTGCCATACCCGCAATAGTTTATTGTGAAAACTGTCATGCGCCTAAACAAAAGCATACTGTTTGTTATAACTGCGGTACTTACAAATCAAAGCAGGTACTAAAAGAAGAACCAGCAACAGCCGATTCAAGCAAGTAGAAATTAGTTAGGGGTTTATGAATCGTCATTTATCAAGAATGATTTCAATGCAAACGCTCTATGAGCTCAGTTTTCGTAAAAGCACCGAAAAGGAAGAGGTTTTAGAGAGAAATATATCTGAATATTCCGATAAATGCGAGGAAAATTTTGTTCGATTGCTAGTTGATGGTGTTCTAAAAAATATCGATAATATTGACAAAACTATTGAAAAATCTGCCCCAGAATGGCCGATTAAACAAATTTCTTTGATAGATTTATCAATTCTTCGTATTGCTGTGTACGAGCTTGTCTTTAAAAAGGAAGTTCCACCTAAAGTCGCTATCAATGAAGCAATTGAGTTGGCCAAACAATTTGGCGGAGAGAATTCTTCAAAATTTATAAATGGCGTTCTTGGAACAGTTTTTGATAATTATCAGATGAAAGGAAAAGACTAGATTAATGAATACTTTAGCAGACTTTGAAAAAAATATTGGGATACAATTTAAGGATAAAACTTTACTCGAACAGGTGTTTATCCATAGATCATATCTCAATGAACATAAATCATTTCCACTTGATCATAATGAGAGGCTGGAATTTCTAGGTGATGCTGTTTTAGAATTGGCGGTCACAGAGATGCTCTACAATGATTACAAAGAACCGGAGGGTATTCTAACAAACTGGCGTAGCTCTTTAGTTAAGGGAGAATCTCTTTCTGAAGAAGCCAAAAAATTAGAAATGGATAATTTCTTGAAAACTTCTCGAGGAGAGTCAAAAAATGTTGGCAAAGCAAGGGATATCCTTTTGGCTAATGCCTTCGAAGCTCTTATCGGCGCAATATATCTCGATCAAGGCTTTTCCGTTTCGAAACAATTTGTTGAAAAATATGTTTATTACAAATTAGATGGTATCTTAAAAAACGGCTTATATCAGGATGCCAAGAGCAAGCTGCAAGAGTTAGCTCAAGAGGAATTCGGTATTACCCCAAACTATGAGGTAGTTTCAGAGACCGGGCCCGATCATAATAAAATATTTGTTTCAGCGGCATATTTAGGAAAATTCAAAATTGCGGAAGGCGAGGGCAGCTCCAAACAAAGATCTCAAATAAAAGCAGCTGAAAATGCCCTGCTTGACTGGCAAAACACAAAAAAAGAACTCCAGAGTAAGTAAAGGGTTTAGGGTTTAGGGTTTAGAATTTAGGGTCATTTTTACACTATACGCTATACTCTATACACTAAACTATCTTTATTCCCATCTAACATTCGTCCAACCCCAATCAAGAAGTCGTCTAGCTTCTTCGGCAGAAGCGGTCGGAGTATCAGCATTGGTAAATAAAATTATGGCAATTAACGTATGACCATCCCTTTTAGCAGCAGCAACAAGGGTATGACCAGCCTCTTCCATATAACCTGTTTTAACACCAATAGCACCAGGATAATTCCACTCGCTAATCAGACGATTAGAGTTTTGTAATTTATGTGAAATCTTACCACTGACATCAAAGATTGTAGTTTCGCTAGTTCTAACAATGTCAGCAAAAACAGGATTCTCCATTGCATACTTTGTGGCAAGATAAAGATCATAAGCCGAGGAATAACCCGTTGTATCCAATCCGGCGGGGTCGTGATAGTCAGTATCAGCAAGACCAAGTGCTTTAGCTTTCTCGTTCATCTTTTCGACGAATAAGCCTGTGCCATTTTCTCCGTTTGTATTCATATGTTCAGCCAGAGCGTAAGCCGAACCGTTTGAAGAAACTATCAGCATAGATTTTAACAGATTTCTGACGGTTATCTTCTCGTTTGTCCTGAGGCCGATTTTTTCGCTTAGTTGATTAACGGCAGTATTGGAAAGAGTGACTATATCATCCAAATTATAATTCTCCAATACAATAATTGCGGACATTATCTTTGTTGTTGAAGCGATCGGGACCCTTTGCTTATAATTTTCTTTAGCTAAAATAGCTCCGGACTCTAAATCAGTCAGAAGATATCTTTTTGCATAAATTTGAGGAGTCGTTGATCCAAAAACAATTTTGGGTCGATCGGCAATTTCAGGAAGAATTAAATCATTTAAAGATGCGGCAACCGTATTTGTTGGGTTAACTTCCTGCCGAATAGCTGCCTGATCAAACTTATCAACTAATCCATTGAGCCCGAATAGATTAAAAATTATCGAACCAAGAATTAAGGATTTGAGGATCATATAATATCTTCCTTCTTGACTAATTTGTACTCGCCAGGTGATAAATCTAGCGATTTAAGCTCAAGTTTTCCTAATCTTACCCTTAACAACCTTTTAACTGTAAGCCCTATTTTATCACACATTTTCCTGATCTGTCGATTGTAACCAGTGTGAAGAACCAAGTATAGCGTTAAGAGTTTAGGGGTTAGGGAATTAATACTTACTTTTACCCGATTTGCTTTCATGACAGTTTTATCTACTAAAATTCCTTCGGTGAATTTGTTAACAATTTCATTACCCCTTACACTTGACTCCCTACTCTTAACTAGTACCTCGTATTCTTTCTCGTGCTCGAAACTTGGATGAGTCAGCTTTAGCGTCAGATCCCCGTCATTAGTCAGGATTATCAAGCCCTCTGAATCGGCGTCAAGCCTACCTACCGGATAGACTCTTGGCTCATTCGGAACTAAGTCGACGACACTTTTCCGACCCAGTTCATCAGAGACAGTTGAAACGACACCGCTTGGTTTATAAAGAGCGTAGTAAACAAAATTAGAATTAGGTTTAACAATCTTCCCCCTAAACCTTATCTCGTCGCTCTCTTGATTAACCTTTATACCGAGCTCTTTTACCACTTTCCCATTAACAGAAACATCGCCAGCCTCAATATATTCATCCGCCTTGCGTCTTGAGCAACATCCCGACTCTGCTAAAAATTTATTCAGCCTAATCAACATTAACTCTAATCTCCGACTATCGTTTCTTTGGTATGAAGTTCCCGGCCTTCGGCCTCCTTCGCAAGCCGAATATGAACATCTTTTAATTGTTGTTCTGTTACCGGTGACGGTGCGCCCATCAAAGGATCTCTGGCATCACCGGTTTTCGGAAACGCCATCACTTCTCGAATAACATCTTCTCCTGCAAGAATGGTGGCAATTCGGTCGATGCCTGGCGCTATTCCGCCATGAGGAGGAGCGCCATATTCAAAGGCTCGAAGCATATGTCCAAAACGGCGCTTCTTTTCTTCTTCAGAAACACCAAGTAAATTAAAGACTTTATCCTGTAATTCTTTTTTGTGAATTCTAATGGACCCGCCAGCTATTTCGAAACCATTTAGGACACAATCATAAGAAAGGGAACGAACTTCCTCGGGTTTTGTGTCGATCTTTCCTAGATCTTCAGGATTTGGCGCAGTAAAAGGATGATGACCAGAAACCAGTTTCTTCTCGCTTTCAGAATAAAAGAAAAGTGGAACATCAATAATCCAACAAAAAGCCAATTCGTTTTTATCTTCTTTGTTCTCTCTTAAATCCGGTTTGTCTGTATGGTACTTCTCGATTGCTTCCTTATAGGATAATCGCGGAAAGGGAGTTTTGGTTATCCTTTTTTCTGGTGTTACTTTTTTAACAAGTTCAACAATCAATCCCTCCCAAAGCTGTAGAATATCCTCGCGATCCACAAAACTCATCTCCAGATCAAGTTGTGTAAACTCGGGTTGCCGATCGCCTCTTTGGTCTTCATCTCTAAAGCAACGAGCAATTTGAAAATAACGGCCGATTCCCCCAACCATCAATAGCTGCTTAAACTGTTGGGGACTTTGCGGCAGAACATAAAACTCTCCCGGATAGAGCCGAGACGGGACAATGAATTCTCTTGCACCCTCTGGAGTTGATTTTGTGAGATATGGCGTTTCGATTTCACGAAAGTCCTTGGCCCAAAGATATTCTCGGATAAACCTAACGATATTGTGGCGTAAGGTAATATTATTGGCCATTCTTTCACTACGCAAATCAAGGTAACGATATTTCAATCTTAGTTCTTCATCAACGCCTTTAGTATTTTTGTCGATCTCAAATGGTGGAGTTTTCGATTCATTTAACACTTCAAGATCAATAGCTTCCATTTCGACTGTACCAGTAACCATATTTTGGTTAATCATTTTCTCAGGACGAGCGTTGATTTTGCCGGTTACCGAAATAACCCATTCGGATCTCACCGCTTTGACCTTTTCGTATGCTTCCGAACCCGGCACAAAAACAACCTGTAAGAGACCGGTAAAATCTCTTAGATCAATAAAAATAATTTTGCCATGATCTCGTCGAGTTTGAACCCATCCTGAGACTTTTACCTCGTGACCAACTTCCGAGGTTGTCTCCTTAACTAATATTCTTTTCATTTAACTCCTTAACTTAGCCTTATATTTTTGTTCGATTGATTCAATAATATCTTTAATTACAACATTAGCTTCTTGATCCGTTAATGTCCTGTCTGCATGAGATAAATAAAGATGAAAAGCCAAATTTTTATTACCTTGGCCAAATTTATCAGAAACAAATTCATCGAATAATTCGACTCGATTGATCAGGTCTGAAAGCTGATAAATCGTTTCAATTACATCTTCTGCAGCAATATTTTTATCCAATACAAAGGCAAGATCTCTGGTTACCGGGGGAAATTTAGAAATCGGACGATAATGAATCTTTTTGTCAGATATAGTCAGCTCAAGTTGATTTTCTTGCAACTTGCTGTTGGCTATTAAACTATCAAGGTTAACCTCGAATGTATAAGTTACAGGCTTCTTTATTTTGAACCTGTTAAGCTCCTCCCTGGAATGTTCAATAATCGCCAACTCTTCTTTCTTAATTGTGGAAATCTGTTCAATTTTTGAGCAAGTTTGTTCAAAGATATCTTTGGCATTCTTCCCAGAAACAGCTATCCCCAACATCGTGTTTTCACCCTCTTTGGAAAAGACATTGGCAATTTCAAAGATGCCGACCACATCAAAAGTCGGATTCTTGGCGACTGCTTTAAGCAGACCAGGGACGAGCGACTTTCTTAAGTATTTATTCTCTGGCTGAACAGGGTTTGCCACTTCTAGCAGATCTGTGGCATTAATCTGGGCAGCTATTAAATCTGTTTCAGATAAAAATGAATAATTCATAACTTCCACCAAACCCAAACCTACCAATTGGTCTTTTAGGTATTCTTTGTAGTAATACCTTGATTTTGGCGGCTTACTATCTTTCCTGACTTCATCTCGAGGAATATTATTATAGCCGTAAATTCTTCCGACTTCTTCGGCTAGATCGTACCAGATTGATACATCGTGACGCCACGAAGGAACAAAACAAACGTCCTCGTTGATTACAAATCCCAACCCTCGAAGTATTTTATCAATATGCTCCGATTTGAGAGGCAAATTCAAATAACTTGCTATTTGGTCGTGATCGAACTTAAACTCTATTTTGATTAGGGGTGTATCATCAGAAATAACTTTACCGAGCTCGCCGCCAGCCAACTCCTCAATCATTATCGCTGCCTTGTAAAGAGCACTCGATACCAAGCCCGAATCTATACCTCTTTCAAAGCGATATTTCGCTTCACTTAGTATTCCTAAACGATTAGCTGTTTTTCTGACTGTAACTGGCTCAAACTCTGCGGCTTCCAAAAAGACATCGCAAGTATTCTCATCAATTTCGGAATTAATTCCTCCCATGATCCCCGCCAAAGCTACTGCTTTTGATTCATCAGCTATAACCAAATCAGCCGGGTTAAGAGCTCTTTTTTCATTATCGATTGTAACTATATTTTCATTTGGCTCAGCGTTTCTAATTAAAATTTTATCGCCTTCCAGCTTTTTCAGATCAAAAGCATGCAACGGCTGCCCGAGATCCATCATTACATAATTCGTAACGTCTACAACATTATTAATTGATTTTAGCCCAACCGCTTCTAGACGCTGTTTTAACCAATCAGGAGAAGGAGCAATCTTAACCCCCCTAATTTCAATCCCAAAATAACGAAAGCATTTTTCCTTGTTCGTTATTTCAATTGTCTTTATTTTATCATTAACACTTTGGTTTAATTTACCCAACTTGATTTTTTTTAATTCCGCGCCAGTTATTACAGAGACCTCCCTCGCAATACCAAGGTGTGATAGCGTATCACCACGATTCGGTGTAACTTCAATATCAATAACTGCATCGCTTTCAATTATAGAGTTCAACGGTTCGCCGACTTTTGAATCATTGGGCAAAATGATAATACCACTATGATCTTCCCCTAACCCTAATTCATCAGAAGCACAAAGCATTCCTTCTGACTCGATATCTCTAATTTTCGCTCGCTTGATTTCAAAATTGCCAGGCAGCATTGCCCCGACTTTGGCCAACGGTACTTTCTGGCCAGCTGCAATATTTTTGGCTCCACAAACAATTGTTAAAGTATTTTTTCCATCAAAAACTTTGGCAATCTGCAGCCGATCAGCATTGGGGTGAGGTAGAACTTCTTTGATTTCTGCAATTACAACGTTTTTATCCAGATTTTCCTCGAAAGACTCGACTGAATTTCCGGCCAAACTTAGCTTGTCAGCCAATTCTTGGTTGCTTACTTTTATATCGACATAATCTTTTAACCAACTTTTTAAAATCTTCATAGTAATTTGAGTTTAATTTCGCTATTTGTAAATTTGTTAAATTCGTAATTCTATATAGTTTGGCTACTTAGAATTGTTTTAAAAACCTTAGGTCACCAGATCGGAAAAGCCTAATATCATTTATACCATACTTAACCATGATCGGCCGCTCAATTCCGGGGCCAAAAGCGAAACCGGAATATTCTTCTGGGTTAATGTTCATATTTGTTAACACTTTAGGGTGAACCATACCGGCCCCGCCTAACTCAAACCATTTGCCACCAAACTTAACTTCGAATTCAAAGCTTGGTTCTGTAAAAGGAAAATAACTGGGACGAAATCTTATTTCGGTCTCTTCTCCTAGAAATTTTTTAAAAAAAGTTTCCAGCGTCCAGAAAAGATGGCCGATGTTAACGCCCTTATCAATATATAAACCCTCAATTTGCATAAAGGTTGTTTCATGCCGAGCATCAGTTGATTCATTGCGGTAACATATTCCTGGCACTACTACTTTAATCGGCGGCTTTTTGTTTTCTGCATACCGAACTTGGCAATTGGATGTTTGTGTTCTAAGCAATCTTTTATCCGTGAGAAAGAAGGTGTCCTGCATATCTCTGGCCGGATGGGATTTTGGCATATTTAAAGCATCAAAGTTGTACCATTCGTTATCAACCTCGGGCCCTTCATAAACATCAAAACCTAAAGATTCAAAAACCTTGACCATCTGTCTGATATATTGAGTAATTGGATGCAAGTTGCCCTTATTCATTTTTTACCGTACTTCCTTCCGTAATATAATGTTTATATTCTGCTATTAAGTCTTCTTTGTTGTATTCCATATAAAAAGGCATTAACGCCGTTAATAGATTATCAATTAACGCCTGCCCTCCTTCGGTAAATTCATTTCTGTCAAACCTTTTATAGAAATCAACTGCCGCTGAGTAATCAGTTATCTTGCCTGAGTAAATGAGACCATAGATAATCAAAACAAAATCATCAATTGAGCCAACATAATCAGGTAAATTCTCCAGGCTTAAGCGATCGAATTCTTGACGAGTTAACACAGTTGCTTCAGCGTAACCCATGCCTGTTTTTTCTTTTTCCGCAGTAAATTGCTGAGGATTACTTTTGGTAAACGAAAGAATCTCCGACAGTATGGTCTCTCTGGACTCCGGCGATATTTCTCCCTTTAAACTTTCAAGCGATATGCATTCTTCATTCATGAAATCCTCCTTTTTGTTCGAAAGAACAATTCAAATAAAAGACAAACAATCACAATCGGAATACCTATCCACCAATCAAGAATCTTTAGGCCTTTAAAAAATAAAAGCATAATAATTGCCAATGAAACCAAAAAGCCTTGCCGGACAGATGGCCAAAACTGATTATAAACAGTTTGGTTAGAGGTAATATAATATTTAATCCAGAAAATAATCAATGATAAAATTCCTCCTATGGCAAAGAAGAGCGCTAGATAAAAATAGATAAAAACATCCACCCCTGATTTAAATGGGTTGTAATTAAAAATTGTTAAGATGGTTGAGGCTATCGCAAAAAGAGTAATTGAAAGAAGATAAAAAAGGTTTTTAATCAACATTCTGTTCCTTTTTTATTTTATCTAACAATCTGTCAATATTTTCCGCCTTTTCTTCTGTTTGGTCAGGAACAAAGTGCAGGGAGGGCACTTTGCGTAAAGAGATTCTGCCAGCTAAAACCTGCCTTATTTCTTTTGCTTTGGACTCGCACTTTTTAACACTTGATTCAACATTTTTGAAAGAACTTATCCAAACCTTGGCAAACGACAAGTCTTTAGTTACGTGAACCTGTGTGACAGTGATAAATTCCTCTGGAAAAAGACGCAGAATTATCTTAGCGATTTCCTGCTTTACCAGCTCGTCTACTTGGGGCATTCTTTCTGTCATGTTGTTATTATTTTAGCACATTCTTGCTTGATTTTCTATTTCATTTAAAGAAAATCCGCTCAGATCTGGGCGGATTTTCTTTTATAGAGATACAACTAACGTTTTGACCATTGAGGAGCTCGACGAGCACGCTTGAGACCTGGTTTCTTTCTTTCCTTTTCTCTGGGATCTCTGGTAAGTAAATCTGCTTTTTTCAAAGAGGGCTTTAACTCTGAGTTAAAATTTACTAGTGCTCTGGCAATACCTAACCGAATTGCTTCTCTTTGGCTTTCTTTCCCGCCACCAATAGTTTTTGCAGAAACACCAAAAGTATCTGCATTGCCCGTCACGACAAGCGGAGAAAGAATATCATCTGAAAGGGTTGCTTTCTTGCCATTAATCAAAACTTCTTTACTGTTTGAGGTCAGCCTAACTGAGGCAATAGCAGTTTTTCTTCTGCCTACACCTTTGTAATATTTGGTTGAAGCCTTTTCTTTTGGTGTCATATTTAGTTTTCCGTTTTAAACTTAATATTTTGGTGAGGATGAACGTCTTCCGGATAAACTTTTAATCTATTCATGAACAATGCGCTTAACTTATTTTTTGGCAACATTCCAGAAACTGACATCTTGATTACTTCTTCTGGAGAAACTTTCATGAGTTCTGATAAAGTTTTAGTTTTTAAGTTTCCAAGATAACCGGTATGGGAATAATACTTTTTCTCATTTAATTTATTTCCGGTGAGTTTGATTCCTTTGGCATTAACAACAACTACATAATCACCCAAATCAGCGTTGGGAGCAAAATTGACCTTCCCTTTGCCTCTCAGAAAATCAGCAGCTAAAGTTGAGAGCCTGCCAAGTACTTTCCCTTTTGCATCAATCAGATGCCAATCTCTTATAATTTCTTTACTTTTCATTCTTTTTTGCCTTTACTTTCTTGTCCTTGACTGAAACCTTCACCCCTTCTTCCTCTTTAGAAGAATCTTTTTTAGCTTCCTTGACTGGCTTCTGGTCTACAAATACTTTTTTATCAACCAACTCTAATCGCATCATAGAAGATCCATCACCCAATCTGTCTTGTAAGTGATAAGATTTAATAAAACCACTATTTTTATCAGCATATCTTTTGAAAAGTTCTTTAGTAGTTTTTTTCACAGCATTGTAATCGAAAAATACTTTCTTAAGATACCGTACAGCAGTCAATTCATCCATTTGTTTGGATCTGGAAAGGACCTTATCTAAAAGTTTTTTAACTTCCTTGGCTTTAGCTTCTGTGGTATCAATCGTTTCATATAATACCAAAGAGGTTGCTAAATTTCTTAGTAAGTGTTCCCTGTTTTCTTTTTTTCTACCGAATTTTCGCATAGCTTTATCTGTTTAAAACGTTATTTATTTCTTCAATCCCCTTTTTGCCAAGACCCTTTATCTCCTCAATTTTCAACGGAGTTAATCTTCGAAGACCAGCTAATGTTTTTACCCCGGCATTTAAAAGAGCATTGGTTGTTCTTTGTGATAATCCCAAATCTTCGACTTTTGCTTTGCCTTCAGATTCCGCATCATCGTCCTCGTCGGCTTCACTTTCACCGAAAGATTCATCCATTATTTGTGATTCTGGCGCAACTTTTTCGGTGTATTGTGTTTCAAACTCTTGATCATCGATAAGAATATTCATGTGATCAACGATGATTTTTGAAGCTTCTCTTAGAGCATAAAGCGGCTCTACGGTGCTATTTGTAACAATATCAACTGTTAACTTATCGTAGTTAGTCATCTGGCCAACACGCGTATTTTCAACAGCAATTCCAACTCTTTCAACAGGAGAAAAAGAAGCATCAATACCAATTCGTCCGATTTCTTTTCTTTCGCCTGCGGCGATTTCAGTCGGTCGGAAACCGCGATCCTGCTCAACAACCACTTCCATATGAAAGTCAGCTTTTGTATCCAAATTAATAATGACCTGATCGGGATTTAGAATTTCGACTTTACTATTTGCTTTAAAATCGCCAGCCGTAACAACAGATGGGCCTTTTTTGGATAGCTCTAAAACAACAGGCTCGTCAGAGTGTGATTTAAAATGAATAGATTTTAAATTCATCATTACCTCAATAACATCCTCTCGAGCATGAGGAATAGAAGTAAATTCATGAGCAATACCCTCAATCTTGAAAGAGGTAGCTGCTGCACCCGTAATAGAGGACAGAAGAACTCTTCGCAGGGAGTTGCCTAATGTTGGGCCATACCCTGGGAAAAGAGGCTCAATGATAAATTTAGAATGATTCTTCTCTACTTTTTCTTCTTTAATTCCCGGTAAACCAATTTTCTCCATAATTCTCCTTTTATGTTATCTGGAGTAGAACTCGATAATTAAACTTTCATTAATTGAAGTGTCAATCTCATCTCTCTCTGGCAATTTGGCAATCTTAGCTTTGTCTTTCTCAACAGATATCCAAGAGATGCCAACCATTTTTGTATCTTTAAATTCAGACGGCTTTTGGGGCACGATCAAGTCATCGATTTTCAACTGCCTTGACGGAATTGTTACTCTTCTATCATTTACTTTGAAATGACCGTGAGCAACTAACTGGCGAGCAAAAGCTCGGGAACTCGCTAAGCCTAATCTATAAATGGCATTATCTAGTCTCATCTCTAAGAGTCGCATTAAGTTTAAAGCAGTATTTCCGGCCATCTTATCTGCTTTTCTGTAATATCCGGCAAATTGAGTTTCGTCGATATTGTAAATCTGTTTCGCTTTCTGTTTTTCCCTAAGCTGGCGGCCATACTCACTTAATTTACTTCTAACAAACTGACCACGCTCACCAGGAGCATAGCTTCTTTTAATAACGGCGCATTTAGGAGAAAGGCATCTTTCTCCTTTAAGAAAGAGTTTTTCTCCGGCCCGACGGCATTTTCGACATCCTTTTAACATATTTCTTTGGTGTTTTAATTACTAGACTCTTCTGGGCTTCCGTTGTCGGCAGCCATTATGAGGGATTGGGGTAACATCTTTGATAAAATTTGCTTCAATATTGGCATTAACTAACGCTCTAACTGCGGCGTCTCGCCCAGAGCCCACCCCTGAAACAAAGACGTTGGCCTTGGAGAAACCTCGAGTTTTGGCTCGCTCAATCGCATTGGCTGCAGCCAACTGGGCCGCGTAAGGAGTAGATTTCTTGGTCCCCTTAAAACCAGTTGAGCCAGCTGTTGCCCATGATATGACATTCCCGCGATCATCAGTAATAGTGATCATTGTATTATTAAATGATGACTGAACATAGACATTCCCGGAGTAAACAGGGGCCTTTGATTTCTTGACAATTTTTTTGGTAGCAGTTTTTGCTGTTTTTTTAGCCATAATATCCTAATCAATAAGTTTATGTTTTTTGACCAGTCGGTTTTCTACCGGAACCAACAGTAACTTTTTTGCCTCTTTTTGTTCTAGCATTAGTTTTTGTTCTCTGGCCCCTAACTGGTAAATTTCTTGCATGCCTTGTGCCTCTATATGTACCAATTTCTTTTAATCGGCGGATATTCTGAGTAATTTCTGTCTTCAAATCTCCCTCTGTTCGATATTTTGAGATTTGCTGGCGAATTTTTTCAAGTTGCTCTTCAGTAAGATCCTTGACTCGGATATCAGGACTAATTTTGGAGTCTGTCAAAACTTTCTTACTTGTCGTAATGCCAACACCAAAAATATATGTGAGGGCTATTTCAACTCTTTTTTCGTTAGGTAAATTAATTCCTGCTACTCTAGCCATATTTTAGCCCTGCCTTTGCTTATGTCTCTTAATTTCACACAAAACCATAACCTTGCCTTCACGGCGGATGATTTTACACTTCTTGCATCTAGTTTTAACCGAAGCTTTGACTTTCATGATTTTTTCAATATAAAATTAATTAAGACTGAAGTCTTTTTAACCTTGACTATTAAGTCGTCTGGTTATTCGACCGCGCTCCAAATCATAAGGGGACAATTCCACTAAGACTTGGTCCCCCCTCATTATCATGATGTTATGACGTTGTATTTTACCTGAAGCATGACCCAAAATCAAATGCTGTTTCCCTTCTACGGCCGGCAAACTTGCGGCTATCCGGTACATGCTATTCGGTAAAATCTCAACAACTTCACCTTGAATTTCTATTACGTCTTTTTTCGCCATTTTCTACCTATAAAATTTAACACAAATCAAGAGACAAGTCAACACCTATTTAAGGGGAAATTGCCGCTGATTAAAGTATAACTAAGCAGTCACAATGGTGGGCCTTCCGTTCTCAATTACAATGGTATGTTCAAAGTGAGCGGAAAGCGAACCATCAGCCGTTTCAATTGTCCAGCCATCTTCCGTCGAAACAATATCATAGCTGCCCAATGTAAACATAGGTTCGATCGCTAGCGCCATACCCTCAACCAAAATTATACCGTTGCCCTTTTCGCCATAATTGGGAATTTGTGGCGGGAGATGGGGCTTTCTGCCAATTCCATGACCAACAAGGTCACGAATTACACCCAAGCCAAAATTTTCGCCATAAGATCCAATAGCATAACCGACATCACCAAGGGTATTTCCGGCTTTTGCTTGGGCAATTCCCTTGTAAAGAGCTTTTTCTGTAGTTTCGATCAATCTTCTTGTGTCTTCTTCAATTTCACCAACCGCCAATGTAACAGCCATATCAGTATAAACCCCCTTATACCCTGCACCAATATCAAGCGAGGCAATGTCGCCGTTTTTAAAAATCTTGCTTTTTAAGGGTAAACCGTGAACAACTTCGTTGTTAACTGAGACACACAAAGAGGCGGGGTAACTACCCATCCCCCGAATATAATAGTTCTTAAAAGCTGGGACAGCCCCTTTTTTTCGAATCTCTTTCTCGGCTATCTGATCTAAATCATAAGCAGAGACACCAGGCCCTAAATTTTGGCAAACAATATCAAGAGAATTTTTAAGGATTGCACCGCATTCCTTAATTGCTTTAATCTCGTCTCTTTTTAATTGGTTTTCCATAAGCTATTTGCTAGCTCAGACGCAACATCCTTTATCGGCTGCTCTCCGTTAATTTCGATTTTATATTTAAGATAATTTTTTAATTTGGCAATCTGCGGAGCGTAAAAACCAATACGGTTGCGCACCGTTTCAGGATTGTCGTCAACTCTAGTTGAAAGAGACCCGCCGCATTTTTCACAAATCATTTCATTAAAGTCAGATCCGTAAATTGCCCCGCAATCTGAACAAACCTTCCTTGTTGTAATTCGTTTAACCGAGGTTTCAGGTTGGATGTTAATAAAAATAGGGTACAGTTTATCCCATTTATCTGAGTGGGCAATATAATCGTTTAAGAAATCAGCTTGTTTTTCGGTAAAAGGAAAATTGTCTAAAATAACATTTCCTCCAGCCTCATCCAGATATCGCCTGATCAAATCAATGGCGATTTCATCAGACAGAGGAGCGCCTTTTTCATATGTTTTTTTAATTTCGATATCAAATGGATCTTTGGAATCCTTAGCAATAATTTTTCTAGCTAAGTCACCAATACCTACTATTTTTTCCACATCTAGCTTTTTGGCCAAAATCTCAGCCTGAGTACCTTTGCCGGATGCAGGCAATCCAACAAAAGAATAAATATTGTACTTTTCCATTTTTAAAATAAAGAGTTAATTAATATCGCTCGTACGTATGCATAACAATCTGGGAGTCTATCTGCCTCATCGTTTCAATTACTACAGAGACCATAATTAAAACGCTGGTACCTCCCAAGACCAAGGTAGTAATTCCTGTCAGCGCCTGAACAACAAACGGCAGAACTGCAATTAAGCCCAAGAAAAGAGAACCGAAAAATGTAACCTTAAAAACAACATCTCGAAGGTAGGACCTCGTTTCGGTACCAGGACGAATTCCCGGAATATAGCCGCCCTGTTTCTGTAAATTTTCAGCAATTTGTTCTGGCTTGAAAACAACGCTTGTATAAAAATAAGTAAAGAAGACCACGAGAAGAAAATAGGCAATTCCATAAAAAGTCTGATTGGCGAATAGCGCTTGGACTTTTTCAGCGCCGATCTGTATCCAATTAGTTCTAGCGCTCTCTAGGTATTTGGCAATGACTCCAGGCACAACCAGAAGACTCATTGCAAAGATAATAGGGATGACCCCACCAAGGTTAACTCGGATTGGCAGAAAATTAGAAACAAGACCTGAGCCAAAACGCTGTTTTCGAGCATATGAGACCGGGATGTTTCGCTGGCCTTCCTGAATAAAAACAATTGCCGCTACAACCAGAATTGAGACTAAAATAAACCCGACTGCCCCGAGTATTTGATGAGTATTCCCTGATTGAAGCAAAACTGCCGTGTTACTGACTTGCCTGGGAATTCCGGATAAAATACCAACCGTGATTATCAAGGATGTTCCGTTGCCAATCCCCTTCTCTGAAATAATCTCGCCAATCCACATAAGCAAAATAGTTCCAGCAGTCACCGAAGCAAGCATAACTACAAGAGTAAAGATATTCCAAACTGGCAATATTCCTTGGCTTTTGAGCAAAGCAAGCATACTATATGCCTGGATCAAAGCAAAGACAACAGTCGCAATTCGGGTATATTGATTGAGTTTTTGACGGCCGGCTTCTCCTTCTTTCTGCATTTCTTCTAGTTTTGGAAAAATCATAGCTAGTAACTGGAAGACAATTGAAGAGGTAATATAAGGACCAACGCCCATTAAAATGATCGAGAAGTTGCTCATCGTGCCACCCGAAAACAAGTTAAGCAAACCAAAAATCTGGTTTTGTTGAAAAAAGGATTGTAACCTAGCAAGATCGACACCAGGCAACGGAATATGAGCTAAGATCCGAGTCAAAATCAAAAGAGACCCGACCACTAAAATCTTATTGCGCAAATCATGATATTCCCAAATTTTTCTGAGCTTTTCCATCGCTTCAAATATAGCTTATATCGCCAAATAATTCAACGTTCATTCCCATAACTAGCGGTTCTATTATTAAAATAAAATGCCCCGCCGGGCATTTTATTTTTTTGGAGTTTCTTCAGTCGTTGTTTTTTTCTTGGTTGCCTTGGCTACCGGTTTTTCTGGGGTTTCCTTAGGCTTGATTTTTTCCAAATTAACGGCTGCTTTTTTAGATATTTTTAATTCAGGGGCGAAAGAGATAGCAACAGTAAGTTCACCATTAGCCAGTATCTTGGGTGTCTCAGTATTCTTGATTAAGCCCCGCTTAATAAGCAATACTCTGGTAACTACTTCGCCATCCTTAAATTTAGCCGAAATTTTAGTTAAAGAAATTACCACATTCTTTGCCTTTAAACTTCTATGTCCACGAAGAATTGGCAACCTCATTGACAGAGGTGTTTGGCCTCCCTCAAAGCGTTTAGGGATATTGTGACCGCTCCTTGATTTCTGACCCTTAGTACCCCTACCAGCTGTTTTTCCGCCACCGGCAGAGATTCCACGACCAATCCGTTTCTTGTTCTTGGTTTGTACTGATGTAAGTTTAATCATTTTATTTTTCGCTCTTAGTAATTTTTGGTTTATCTTTTATAACTTTGGATGGTTTTTCAGCTGTCTCTGCCTTATCAAGTTTTTCTTCAACGGATTGAATCTCCGGTTTGGCTGATTCTTGCGCAGACTTAGAATATTTTTGTATCTTCTTTACGTATTCCTCATTAAATGAGGTAAGTGCTTTTAAGGTTGCCATTACATTGTTGACCTTGTTTTGGCTACCCATAATTTTACTTAAAATGTCGGTAATACCAGCTAATTCACAGACGACGCGAACACTACCGCCTGCAACAATAGAAGTACCTGATGCAGCCGGTTTTAAAATAACCTTGGCTGAGCCATATTTTGATTCAACTTCATACGGAATGGTTCCATCAATCACTGGAACTTCCATGATGTGCTTGGATGCTGCAGTCGCAGCCTTTTTAACGGCTTCAGTTACATCATTGGCTTTTGCCACGCCTGCTCCAACTTTACCCTGGTGATTTCCGGCAACCACTAAAGCTCTAAAACGGATTCTTCTGCCACCCTTAACCGTTCGAGAGATGCGATTGACTTCAATAACCCGCTCGTCAAACTCGCGAGTTTCTGTTTCTCTTCTTCTTTTCATAATGTTTTTATTTCGATCAGTTCTTTCAGCTGTCATTTGCATCCTTATACTTTAATGCCGCCTTCTCTAATACCCTCGGCCAAAGACTTAATCTGGCCATGGTACCGAAAGCCATTTCGATCAAAAATAATATTTTCGATCTTTTTTTCCTTGCAAGATTTGGCAATTTGTTGGCCTAATTCAAAAGCTTTCTCCATTGGTTTTTTCTTGGAATCAATTTTGCGAGAATCATCAGCTAAGATAGTTTTAGCTTCTTCGTCATCGATTAGCTGAGCATAAATCGCCTTGTTGGATTTATAGACTGACAATCTTGGTCTTGCTTTGGTTCCTATCAATCTCATTCTTCTCCTTATTTACCGGCAGCCTTGCCAGCTTTTCTCTTAATAATCTCATCAGAATAACGAATGCCCTTGCCTTTATATGGTTCTGGGGGGCGAACATTGCGAACGACCGCTGCAAAGTGTCCAACCTCTTCTTTTTCTTCACCTTTGATGACAATATTATTTTTAACCACAGTTACCTCAAGCCCTTCGGGAATTGGTAATTTTACATCATGCGAATATCCCATTATCAGAATTAAATCTCTACCTACAACAGAAGCTCGGTATCCAGTGCCCGTAAAAGCCAGCTTTTTCTCATAACCGCTAGTTAAACCGACAATGGTATTGTTAATAAGTCTAGCAACAAGCCCATGCAAGGACTTTGCTTCTTTGTCGTCACCTTTTCGAGAAACTTTGATTAATCCATCATCAACCTTAACAGTGATTACTGAGGGAATTTCCAATATTTTAGATTTCCCGTTTGCTGACAAATTAATCGTTCCATCCGAAACATTAGCTGTGGCGTTTTCTGGTAATTTAATTGGTTTTTTTCCGATTTTGCTCATATTTCCTACCAAATCTCACAAATTAATTCTCCACCGATTCCCTGTTTTGATGCTTCCCAACCGGAAATTACACCCTTTGGAGTTGACAGAATTACCAATCCAAGACCTCGGAGAGGTTTGGGGATGTCACGACTACCAACGTATATTCTTCGTCCAGGTTTGCTGATCTTTTTAAGGTGAGTCGGACTGTTTTCCCGGGAGAGTGTTACAAGGATAGTTCTCTCAGCAAGGTTAGATTCAAAATCTTTAATGAAATTCTGATTTTTTAAAATCTGTAAAACAGCCTCTTTCATTTTTGAATGAGGGATAGACAAAACATCCTTGCCAGCCAATATGGCATTCTTTATCCTTGTTAATAAATCAGCAACTTGATCCATCATAATTATTCCTTAATTTATTACCAACTTGATTTGGTCACTCCTGGTATATCACCAGTAGAGGCTAATTCTCTAAAGCAAATCCGGCATAAACCAAATTTTCTGATATAGGCATGGATTCGACCACATCTCTTGCAACGACGCACAATCCGTGTAGAATATTTTGGTTTCCTATTAGCTTTTATAATCATTGATTTTTTTGCCATTTTCTAGTCCTTCTTAAAGGGAAAACCCAAATAGTTAAGTAGTTTTTGTGCTTCTTCTTTGTTTTTAGCCGAAGTTTTAATATTCACCTGCAAACCAAGATCTTCAACCGCTTCTTCGTGCCTAACTTCTGGAAATATTGAATAATCTTTGATTCCAATTGAATAATTACCTGAATTATCGAATGATTCGATATTTAAACCTCGAAAGTCACGAACCCTTGGCAAAGCGACGTTAATCAACTTGGAAACAAAGTCGTACATCTTAGCCCCGCGGAGAGTGACAGTTAAACCGATTGGTAAGCCGATCCTTAATTTAAAAGCTGAAACCGCTTTTCTCGAGAGGTTAACCTTTGGTCTTAAACCGGTTATCTTAGCAAGCTCCTTCTGAAGCGTTTCTATCTTTCCTTTGTCTTCCTTGTAAGCTCCTATTCCCGAGGAAACAACCACTTTAGTAATTTTTGGTACCTCAAAAATATTTTTCTTCCCTAACTCGGCTTGCAGTTTGGGGGCTATTTCTTTTCCGTATTTTTCTTCTAATCTTTCCATTATTTCTCACTCTCGATGCTCTGTTTGCACTTTTTGCAAACCCTAATTTTTACGCCATTTTTTACTTCATATCCAATGCGGGAAATTTTACCGCAATTCGGACAAATCGGTGCAACATTTGAGGCATTAATCTTCTGGTTAATTTCAATTATTCCGCCTTGCGGATTGCGCTTGGAAGGTTTAACATGCTTTTTAGCAATAGCAACTCCCTTTACCACTATTTTGTTTTCTTGAGGGAAAACACGCTCAATCACACCAGATTTGCCCAAATCCTTGCCTGTAATAACTGATACGTTGTCGCCTTTTCTTATTTTCATTCTAATTCTTACTACTTAATTTCTTACTGCTTATAAGACTTCCGGAGCTAAAGATATAATCTTCATATATTCTCCTCGAAGTTCTCTGGGGATTGGGCCAAAAATTCTGGTACCTCTGGGATTTTTCTGTTGATCAATAATAACAGCAGCATTTTCATCAAATCGAATATATGAACCATCAGCCCTCTTAAAGGGTTTTGTTTGTCTGGCAATTACCGCCTTAACAACCTCTTTACGCTTAACATTCGCCCGAGGGGTTGCATCCTTGACAGAAGCAGAGATAATATCACCAATCTCAGCAGATTTTTTCTGGCCCATAACAGTAATGCACTCGATCTCTCTGGCACCACTATTATCTGCAACTTTTAATCTTGTTCCCGGTTGAATCATTATTTTGCCTTTCCAATAACGACAAAGTGTTTTTTGCGACTGACTGGTTTAGATGAGGATATTTCAACTACATCACCTGTCTTGTAGCTATTTGCTTCATCATGAACCTGATACTTTTTACTGACAGTATATTTTTTCTGATAAATTGGATGGGTTTTAACCCTGCTAACTGAAACAACGATTGTTTTATCCATTTTATCCGAAACAACAATACCTTTGATTTTCTTTGCAATGTTAGCCATTATTCGCTCTCCTTCTGGCTTAATATGGTCTTAACTCGAGCAATATTCTTTTTTATTTTGCCAACAGAAGAAAAATCTGTCTCTTTCCCTGCATAAATCGCCAACGAACTCTTCGAAGCCTGTGCCTCCAACTTTTGAAGTTCCGCTTCCAATTCAGATAATTTCATACCTCTGTATTTGCTGATTTCTTCTTTGCTTTTCATTATTCGTTTTCCTTGCTAATAAATTTCGTCTTGATCGGCAATTTGTGTTGAGCTAATCTCATTGCTTCTTTAGCAGTTGCAAAATCCGTTCCATCTAATTCAAAGATTATTCTCCCTGGTTTGATAACAGAAACAAAATGATCAAGTGAACCCTTGCCAGAACCCATCGGGGTTTCAGGAGAAGTGGCTGTTACTGGTTTGTCAGGAAAAACTCGAATCCAAATTTGTCCACCTCTTTTGATATATCTTGTCATGGCTCGTCTTGCTGCTTCTAAAGCTCTAGCGCTTAACCATCCGCCTTCAAGCGCCTTAATTGCAAATCTGCCAAAAGCAAAATCGTTGCCGCGAGTCGCTAAACCGCGAAGGCTACCTCTTTGCTGTTTTCTGAATTTCATTTTTTTTGGCATCAACATATCTTTTTTCTCCTAAGGGTTAAGCTACAAGATCTTCCTCTGTAAGTGTTCTTTCGCCGTTGTATACCCAGACCTTCACACCAATAATTCCGTAGGTGGTCAACGCAGTCACATTTCTGTAATCAATATCACTAGAGAAAGTTGATAAAGGCACTGTGCCATAATTGAAAGTTTCTCTTCTGGCAATATCAATTCCATTTAAACGGCCAGCGACCTGTATTTTAATACCCTTTACACCAGCAGTCTTAGCTTTATCAAGAGTTTGCTTAACTGCTCGTTTAAAAGGAATTCTTTTCTCTATTTGAAAAGCGATGTTTTGAGCGATGATACCAGCGTCAATATCTGGCTTTTTAACGGGAACTATATTGACCTGAACTCGGCTGCCTGTTTCTTTTTCGAGAATTTTTTTCAAATCCTCAACGCCGGAACCGCCTCTGCCGATAATTACACCCGGACGACCAGAAAAAATATTTACTGCTACCTTATTGGCATCCCTTTTGATAATAATTTCGGAGACTGCCGCTTCCTTTAGCTTTATTTTAAGCAATTTTTTAATCTTCAAGTCATTGATAAAACTGTCAACATAACTCTGTTTTCCAAACCAGCGAGAGTTCCATGTTTTGTTGATTTTAAGGCGTATTGATTGTGGATTGACTTTTGAACCCATTTTTTCCTTTATTTAGTTTTACCTTTAACTGTTGTTTCTTTGGTAGGTTTTTCTTTCTCTTCGGCACCGGAAATAGTCAGGTATAGATTACTCATTCGTTTCTGAACCTTATAAACTCGTCCGCGAGAACCAGGCAAACTCCTCTTTAGCCGTGGTCCGTCGTTGCAGGCAATTTCTTTGATTGTTAAGTTTTCCTCGTCTAAGTATTTTTCTTTGGCGGCGGCTTTACCTGATTTTAATAAGTTCATTAAAATCGGAGCCCCTTTCTTGGTGACGAAAGATAACCGGTCAATCGCTCTGACAACATTTTCCCCTTTAAATTCTTTGGCTAATGGCCTTATTTTTGTCGGGGAAATTTTAACAAATAAATTTTTTACTTTGATATCCATATTTCTGCTTATTACTTAGCGGCTTCTTGCTCTTTAGCCATTTTTCCGCCATGTCTTCTAAACTTTCTAGTTGGTGAAAATTCACCTAGTTTGTGGCCTACCATATCTTCGATAACGAAAACCGGGATATGCTCTTTACCATTATGGACTGCGATCGTGCTGCCAACCATCTCTGGGATTATTGTAGCTGAACGAGCCCAGGTCTTAATCGGCTTTTTATCACCTGAATCCAAGGCTTTTTTAACCTTCTTTAATAGCCTCTCATCAATATATGGTCCTTTTTTAAGTGAACGTGACATTATTTCGTTCTCCTGCTTAAAATCAATTGCGAAGTTTGTTTTTTCTTATTCCTTGTCTTTGGACCCAACGCCGGTTTACCCCAAGGAGTTTTTGGATATTTCAAACCAATTGGGGATCCGCCCTCCCCACCACCATGTGGATGATCAACAGGATTTTTGGCTTTACCCCGAACAGTCGGTTTTTTGCCCATATGTCTGGCTCGTCCGGCTTTACCGATAACAATATTGATCCTGTCGGGATTAGAAACAACACCAATAGAGGCGTAATTCTCGGCCAATACTCGCCTCACCTCGCCGGAAGGTAATCTCAGGGAAACATATTTGCCGTCCATACCAAGCAAAGTGGCATAATTACCGGCGCTTCGGCAGATCTGACCGCCTTTGCCATTAGTAAGTTCGACATTATAAATATTGGTACCGACTGGGATATTCTTTAATTTCATACGATTGGCCAACTTGGCAGGGGCTTTTTCATCACAAATAATGGTTGAACCCACCTTCAAACCGACAGGGGCAAGAACATATGACTTTGTGCCGTCTTCGTATTCGATGAGAGCGATATTGGCAGTTCTAAAAGGATCATACTCTAACTGGGCTACTTTACCTTTTAAACCCAAGGATTTCGTCTGTTTAAAATCAACCAATCGGAGAAGCCTTTTAGCGCCGCCACCCTGACCATAGACAACCAATTGACCGGCATGATTGCGGCCTGATCGGCGTTTATGGGCAACAGTTAAAGATTTCGCAGGTCGGCTTTTGGCTACTTCCTTGGTGCTCAAATAGCTGATCTGTCTTCTGGCGTTACCGGTTGGTTTTGTCTTGGTAATTGGCATAAATATAAGTCTTTAAGTTATTTCTTGTCTTCTTTTTTAGCTTTTTTGTCTTCTTTTTTTTCTTCCGTTTCGAATAAGGCAATTTTTTGACCTGACTTCAAAGAAACAATAGCTTTTTTAAAATCAGATCGTTTACCTTTTCCGCGTTTTGTTGATTTTATTTTCCCTTTATAATTGGCAGTATTCACATCAGTCACTTCTACCTGGAACAGCTTTTTGACAGCAGTGGCAATTTCGTCCTTTGTTGAACCTTTGGCTACAAGAAAGGTAAATTTACCAGCAGCAGCATCAGCAAAGCTTTTTTCGGAAATCAGGGGTTTTTTTAATATTTCTTTCATTTTATCTCTAAATTCTTCTCTAATATTTCAGCTGCTTCTTTGGAGATAACAAGATTTTGCGAAGAAGAAACAGCAATCATATTTGGTTTTGAAACCGCCATAAATGTTACATAAGGAAGATTTCTGAATGATTCGTAAGAAAATTCATCCTTAGGGGCAGCTATAACGGAAACCTTTCCGGCTGTTTTGATCTTCGCTAGCATTTCTTCGGCAGCTTTAGTTGAAGGCTTTTCAAAAGATAAGTCATCAAGAATAAAAAGCTTCTTGTTTTTTGCATATTCACCAATAATCCCAGCGATAATCTGCTTCTTTAATCCCTTGTTGATTCTTTGCTGAAAATTCCGGGCTGAGGTTGGACCAAAAGTAACACCGCCACCAACCCACAATGGAGATCTAGTTGAACCAACACGGGCATTGCCTGTGCCTTTTTGCCGCCAAGGCTTTTTACCTCCACCAGAAACTTGGCCTCGGTCTTTTGTATTGGCAATTGGCGCTCTCAAAGCATTTCTCAAATAGTTTATATACAAAGTGACAGCTTTGTTGGAAACTTCATCATCAAAACGTTTTGACAGTGTCAAATCGGACTTTTTTTCACCCGCTTTATTGTAAATTGCTACTTTCATCTTTAATCTCTTGAATAAACCTTTAAAATTGATTTGTTTGGGCCAGGAATGGCGCCTGAAATAAGGATAACCTCATCATTTACAGCCAACACTTTTAAATTTGTAACAGTAACATGTTTTCCGCCCATTCGGCCGGCCATTCGTCTGCCTGGGACAACTCTTTCTGGATAGCCGCCGCCAATCGAACCGGGTTTTCTAACATTTTTACTACCATGGGTGACTGGACCCATAGCAAAACCATGTCGTTTTATGGTTCCAGCAAATCCCTTGCCCTTGCTTGATCCTTCAACCGTGACGGAATCTCCTTCAGCAAATTCAGCAACTACGCTTTGGCCAATTTTATACTCAGTATCAGGATTTATCTTAAATTCTGCAATCTTTCTAATATTTTTTTTATCGGCCTTGGAAAAAGCTTTGACACTGACAGCATTATAACCGTCCTTATCTGTTGTTCTAATTTGGTTAATCTCAGCAGGCAGAGCCTTAACCAAAGTAGCAGCAACATGCTTGCCTTCCTGATCAAAGACTCTAGTCATTCCCAGTTTTTGTCCGATAATAAATTTCATTTTAAAAAGATTTACAAAAGTTAAGATAGCCGTAGATCAATCTTCCACCCTAGTGAAATGATATCCATGACCTAATGATTTAGCCAAATGAAAGTGTACTACAATTCGTTACGAAAGTCAACCGCCTGAAGGCGAGTTGAAAGTCAGTCAAGTTGAAAGTTATAAAGTAAACTACCTTATAACTTTCTAACTTTACGAACTTATAGCTTTACACTGGTCGGTTTACCGACTACATCTTTATTTCAATGTCAACGCCAGACGGCATATCCAGGCTCATCAAGTTATCAATAGTCTTGGGAGTTGGATTCAAGATGTCGATCATGCGTTTGTGGGTTCGCATCTCAAACTGTTCTCGAGCATCCTTGAAAACATGTGGGGCCTTTAAGACTGTAATTTTTTTAAATTCAGTCGGCAACGGAATTGGGCCCGCCACAGTTGCTCCTGATCTTAGGGCTGTTTCGATAATATCATGAGATGATTTATCAATAATCCTATGATCGTATGCTCTTAGTTTGATTCGAATTTTTTGCTTAACGCCAGATTGAGCCATTTTTATTTATCCGTTATTTTGTAATCTTAGTAACAACACCGGCACCAACAGTCTTACCACCCTCACGGATTGCGAATTTCAAACCTTCGTCCATAGCGATTGGTTGAATCAATTTGACTCGGACTTTTGCTGTATCGCCAGGCATAACCATTTCTTGGTCGAATTCTAGTTCACCGGTAACATCAGTTGTTCGAATATAGAATTGAGGTTTGTAACCTTTGAAAAACGGGCTATGACGGCCACCTTCCTCTTTGGTTAAAGCATAGATCTCAGCTTCAAATTCTGTATGAGGGGTAATTGTACCTGGTTTAGCAAGAACCTGGCCTCTTTCGATATCCTCTCTTTCAATTCCACGAAGTAACAAACCGACATTATCGCCAGCCTGTCCCTGATCGAGCTGTTTCTTGAACATCTCAACACCGGTAACAACTGTCTTTGTCGTTTTTGGATGAATACCAACAATCTCAACTTCGTCATTGATCTTGACAATACCTTGTCCAATTCTTCCAGTAGCAACCGTGCCTCGTCCTTTAATGGAAAAAACATCTTCAATAGGCATAAGGAATGGTTTATCAACCTCTCTCTTTGGCTCTGGGATAGCTTCGTCAACGGCCGCCATTAACTCCATAATGGATTCTTCGTATTTTGGATCGCCTTCAAGAGCTTTGAGAGCGGAACCGCGAACGATTTTGGCACTATCGCCATCATACTTGTATTTAGTAAGAAGTTCTCTGACTTCCATCTCGACTAGATCCAACAATTCAGGATCGTCGACCATATCAACCTTGTTTAAGAAAACGACAATTGCCGGAACACCAACCTGATTAGCAAGCAGAATATGCTCTCTTGTTTGAGGCATAGGACCATCAGCGGCAGAAACAACTAAAATGGCACCGTCCATCTGAGCTGCACCAGTAATCATGTTCTTGACATAGTCAGCATGACCAGGGCAGTCAACATGGGCATAGTGTCTTTTTTCGGTTTCATACTCCTGATGAGAAGTGGCAATTGTAATGCCTCTTTCTCTCTCTTCAGGGGCATTGTCAATGTCCTCGAATTTCTTTTCTTCAGCCAAACCCTTTTTAGCTAATACATGGGTAATGGCAGCAGTCAAAGTAGTTTTACCGTGGTCGACATGACCGATGGTACCTACATTGACGTGTGGCTTTGTTCTTTCGAATTTAGCAGCCATTAGTTCTCCTTTTTAAATTTATTAATAACGAGAAAATTTTAAACTAATTTATCTATAATATAATAACAAAAAATCAATCTTAATGCAAGAGATAAATTAACTCAAATGAGGAAATTTATCGCTTTAAATTCAAGCTCTTGAATTTAAGCTCTGCCGATCTTTCCACGCTTCTCAATAATCTCATTGGCAACGTTTGTCGGGACCTCAGCATAATGGTCAAACTCCATCACATATGAAGCTCTACCCTGGGACATTGATCTGAGCGCTGTGGCATAGCCAAACATGGAAGCTAGAGGCACCTCGCCGTCAACAACCTTGATTCCATTTGGCCTATCTTCCATCTTGTTAATCTGTCCCCTCTTAGAGTTAAGATCGCCAATTACATCACCCATAAACTCTTCAGGGGTAGTAACCTCAACCTTCATAACCGGCTCAAGAATGATTGGGGTAGCCTTTCTGAAACCTTCTTGGAAAGCCATAGAACCGGCAATCTTAAAAGCCACTTCAGAGGAATCAACCTCATGAAAAGAACCGTCATACAGTTCGACGGAAACATCAACTACAGGGTATCCGGCTATAACACCACGATCCATCGCTTCCTTTACGCCATTTTGGATTGGAGAAATATATTCTCTTGGAATAATACCGCCAACAATTGAGTCGATAAAGGTAAAGCCAGAGCCTACTTCTCCTGGTTTTAATCGAAGCCAACAATGACCATACTGACCACGGCCACCTGTTTGCCGGATATATTTTCCCTCAGCATTGGATTCTGATTTTATTGTTTCACGGAAAGCTACTTGCGGTGCACCGATATTAGCTTCAACCTTAAACTCTCTCTTCATTCGGTCAACAATGATCTCTAGGTGAAGTTCGCCCATGCCGGCAATAATAGTCTGACCGGATTCTTCATCAGTTCTGACTCGGAAAGTCGGGTCTTCTTCAGCTAGGCGGGACAATGCAATACCCATCTTTTCCTGATCTGCTTTGGTTTTTGGTTCGATTGCAATATCAATAACAGGTTCAGGAAAAGTAATTTTCTCTAAAATTACTGGATCAGTTGGGTCGCAAAGGGTATCACCGGTAGTCGTATTGGAGAGACCAACCGCAGCCGCTATTTCACCGGCAAAAACCTCATCTACTTCCTCTCGATGATTGGCATGAAGCCGAACAATACGGCCAATTCTCTCTTTTTGATCAGCAGTTGAGTTTAGAACATACGAACCTTTTTTAAGTGATCCGCGGTAAACACGGAAGAAGATTAATTTTCCAACAAACGGATCAGCAGCAACCTTAAAAGCTAAGGCAGCAAAGGCACCGTCATCAGTCGATTCAACCAAGACTTCTTCCTCGGTTTTCGATTTAATGCCATGAGCAGGCGGCACATCTAAAGGAGAGGGCAAGTAGTCAGTAATAGCGTCAAGTAAGGTGGCAACAATGATACCGCGTCCATCTCCACCAAGAACGGGGTAGAATTCAGAGGAAATGCAGGCTTTTCTAATTAATCCTCGAAGCTCATCGATGGTTATCTCTTCGCCGCCAAGATATTTTTCCATGAGGGCATCATCGTACTCGACAACTTTTTCGATTAGTTTATCGCGCCATTCTTTAACGGAATCTTGCATATCTGCCGGAATCTGACTCTCTTTTAGTTGCTTATCGGTATAATTTTCGTATGTATATGCTTTCAAATTGACCAAGTCAACTACACCGTTGATGGACTGTTCGAAACCAATGGGGAGTTGGATTGGGTACGCATTGCGGGAAAGACGTTCATGAAGCGAATTAAGAGAACGGAAAAAATCACCGCCAGTCTGGTTGATTTTATTAATAAAGCACATTCGAGGCACCCTGTACTTGTCAGCCTGACGCCAGACAGTTTCTGATTGAGGTTCAACGCCCATCTTGCCGTCAAAAATAACCACGGCGCCATCTAGAACACGCAGAGAACGTTCTACTTCGACAGTAAAGTCCACGTGGCCAGGAGTGTCGATAATGTTGATTCGATGATCTTTCCAAAAACAAGTTGTGGCAGCGGAAGTAATCGTGATACCACGTTCTCGCTCTTGAGCCATCCAGTCCATTGTGGCTTCACCTTCATGAACCTCACCAATTTTATGAACTCTCCCAGAGGTATACAAAATGCCCTCAGTAACGGTGGTTTTACCAGCGTCAATATGAGCGATCGTGCCAATGTTTCTAACTTTTTCTAACGGATAATCCCTTGCCATACTTCCCTATTTTTAATCGTTAATAGTCAATGCTTAATTTAAAATAAATTAAGAATCTTACCACGAACGATTTTAACAATAAAAAATGCCCCTTCCAAGTAAGAATAATAACACGGCAACTCCTTTTGTGTCAATAAATCATTCAACTTGCACATATTAAAAAATATGTTATTATGGCTTGGTCAGGGAAGGAGGGCTTTCATGCTGTTTCTGATCATGGCCATTCTGATAGCCTATGCTGCTTGTAATAATGCCGTAAAGGTAATTTCGCAGACAGGCAAGACCACCCCCTGGATATTAGTAATCCAGTTCTGGAGTTTCGCCGTCATTGTCTCCGCCCTTGCCATAATCCATGTTGATACAGGATTGGCAATTGTACTGTCTCTTCTCGCAAGTTGGGATATCGCCTTGTGGGTTTCCGCTACCGCACTGATCACACCGTTTCAGAGCAAGAACCAAGAGGAGATGGAGGGTACATGGCGAGTCGGCGAAAAGACCGGCGAACTGGCGAACGAGGAACTGCTCCGCTTCTGGTGGTATCTACTCTACGAGAACAGAACTTCGTCCCACTATATCGAAGGCCGCGCGATGATGCTCCAGATCTTCGAGGGTACGGCAGAGATTGACCAAATCAAGCCGTTTCTCGGAATCGGAGTGCGGATTATCCAGACAGAAGAAGACGGGCTTTTCACTATTATGCTACTCGTCGAAAAGAACAAGATCACCCTGACAAAACAACCAGACGGCCGGATAAAATTCGGCTGGGCTCTACGCTACGATCCAGGCAACGAAACGTACCTGGAAAAGTACAAGGAGTTAATAAATGCAGCCGACGCTCGCTCACCATAGCGGGCGTTCGCTGATTTTAAATATCTAGAACAACGAAAAAAGACCGGACAAGTGCCTGGTCTTTTTTCGTATGTATAGCTTGATTTTTTAGAATCTGGCGAAGTGGGCGAAAGCTTTGTTTGCCTCAGCCATCTTGTGAGTATCTTCACGTTTTTTAATGGCAGCGCCCTCATTATTGAAGGCTGAGATTAATTCGGCTGATAATTTTTCTGCCATCGGTCGCCCTTTTGACGACCTCGAAGCATCAATTATCCAACGCATCGCCAAAGTGTTTCGGCGATCCTTGCCAACTTCCATTGGAACCTGGTAGTTAGCGCCACCAATTCTTCGGCTTCTTACCTCAAGAATAGGGGCGACATTTCGAAGAACCTGTTCAAAGACCTCCATCGGTTCAACTTTTAATTTAGCGGCAGCTTGATCCAAAGCTTTGTAGACAATGCTTCTGGCAACATTTTTTTTGCCGTTAAGCATGATGTGGTTGGTGAATTTAGCCAGCAACAAACTCTGATAAACAGGATCGGCTTCCAGCTTCTTTCTTTTAATCTTTAGGTTTCCTCTTGGCATATTTTCCTTCAAACAGCTAGTGAATAATTCTTATCAACTCTAAACTAACTGTTTTACTAATAATATTAACTATTTTCCTTTTTGGCACCGTATTTGCTTCGAGCTTTCTTTCGGCCCTTGACACCTGACAAATCGAGTTTGCCTCGAACGATATGATATCTCATACCAGGTAAGTCTTTTACACGACCGCCCCTGATAACAACCACAGAGTGTTCCTGCAATTGATGGCCCTCTCCACCGATATAGGCATTAACTTCGTAACCATTAGTTAGCCGGACTCTCGCAAATTTTCGTAGAGCGGAGTTTGGCTTTTTGGGGGTCATAGTGCCAACCTTAACACATACACCTCGTTTTTGAGGGCATCCTTGATCAATGGCAACCGGCCTATTTTTCAAATAATTAAAGGTGTTCTTCAAGGCAGTTGTCTTGGATTTTTTGACAGATTTTGTCCGGTTTTTTCTGATTAATTGATTAATTGTTGGCATTTGAAGCTAATATCCTTTCTAAATTTAACTGTCTTAAAATATCATATTACAGGTTAAATGTCAAAGTGGTTTACTCTCTATCGATTAAACCGGTACCAGCCGGAATTAATTTTCCGATGATAACGTTTTCTTTCAGTCCGATTAAATTATCAACCTTTCCGGAAATAGCGCTTTCAGTCAAAACAGAGGTCGTTTCCTGGAACGAAGCAGCAGACAAGAAGCTCTCGGTTTTAATGGCAACTCGAGTAATACCCATCAGAATATCTTCAAACTCAACTTTCTTTTTGCCGGATTTGGCAAGCTTCTCGTTTTCTTCCATCACGTTTAATCGGTTAATGATTTGGCCCTGAAGATAACTGGAATCCCCCGGATTGACTATCTTTACCTTGCTCATCATCATTCGAACGATAACCTCAATATGTTTATCGTTAATATCCTGCCCTTGTGATTCATAAATTGTCTGAACCTGCTTGATAATGTAGTTTTGAGTATTAATCTTGCCACTCAATCTCAAACTTTGAGAAAGATCGTGATGACCTTCAGTTAAAGCCTGGCCCTTTGAAACTGTTTCGCCATTCTTAATGAGGAGTTGAACATTTTTGTTAGCTACATATTGCTTTTCAACGCGACCGACAGAAGAAAGAACGATTTTTCCACCAATTAATTTGATTGTACCAGCGCTCTTGCTTCGAATTGGTTTTTCATCCTTAGCTTCAGCTAGAGTTTCATTGGCCTTAACATCCTGGCTATCTTTCACGGTAATTTTATAACCTTCAGGAATCTCGATAACAGTTGATTTTTCACCCTTTCCAGAAACCGTAATGGTAATATTTTCCTTGTCTTTGCGAATGTCAACTTCTCCGGAAATTTCAGAAATTATCGCTGGTCGTTTTGGAGTTCGGCTTTCAAATAGTTCCTCTACCCGAGGCAAACCTGTTGTAATATCCTCTCCAGCCGCACCACCAGTATGGAAAGTTCGCATTGTCAACTGCGTGCCCGGCTCGCCGATCGCTTGAGCAGCAACAATTCCGACAGCAGTGCCTAACTCAACTGGTTTACCGGTAGCAAGGTCAATTCCATAACATTTCTGGCAAACGCCGCGTTTTGATTGACAGCCCAAGAGAGAAAAGATCTCGATCTGATCAATATTGGCCTCGTTTAATTTAGCAACCTCTTCGTCGCCAAGGAAAGTTCCGGCCTTAACACCAACAACTTCTTTGCCTAGAACTCTACCATGAATGTATTTATCCCATGTCTCACCAAGATCTTCGTAAAATTTTCGAGAAATTGTTCGAGTTTCCTTGGTGCCGCAGTCAGTTGAGGTAATGACAGTATCCTGAGAAACATCAACCAATCTTCTGGTCAGATAACCGGCTTCAGAAGTTCGAAGAGCAGTATCGGAACGACCCTTTCTGGAACCATGGGTTGATTCAAAATATTCAAATACCTTTAATCCCTCTTTGAAGTTTGATCTAATCGGCAATTCGATAATAGCGCCGGTTGGATCAGCTACCAAGCCCTTCATACCAGCAACCTGAGTCATCTGGGAAAGATTACCTCTAGCACCTGAATTCATGATAATGAAGAGATCGTTTTCTTTGGGGAATTGACTCATCATCTCTTTTTGAACTTGGTTTGTCGCATCCATCCAAGTCTCAATCGTCTTAGCATACCGTTCTTCATTAGTAATCAAACCTTTTTGATATTGGCTGTTAATTAATGATACCGTATCCTCTGATTTCTTAATAATTTCCGATTTAGATGACGGAACATTAATATCCTCAACCGCAAATGTTAAACCGGCAAGCTGAGAGTAAAAGAAGCCTAGATCCTTTAAATCATCAACCAGTTTTGCAGTTCTCTCAATCCCATAGACAACATGAACGTTGTTAACTAAATTGCTGATTGCTTTAGCATTCAAAACATCGTTAATAAAAGGATAATCCTCAGGCAAGATTTCGTTGAAAATAATTCTTCCGACAGATGTTTCTTTCTTCTCGCCCTTTATTTTGACATAGATTTTAGCCTTGATATCAAGATTGCCTATATCGTATGCAGAGATGGCATCATTAGAAGAAGAATAAACTCCGTTTTCGCCCTTAGCACCCTCAACAATTGCAGTGATATAATAAATTCCCAAAACAATATCTCGAGTTGGAGTTACAATCGGATCACCGGAAGCTGGCTTTAACAGATTCTTGGCCGACAACATAATAGTTGCAGCTTCCTCCTGGGCCTTATCCGACAACGGAAGATGAACTGCCATCTGGTCACCATCAAAGTCAGCATTAAAAGCTGAACAAACTAATGGATGGATCTGAATAGCCTTGCCCTCAATCAAGATAGGTCGGAAAGCCTGAATTCCCAAACGATGGAGAGTCGGAGCTCGATTTAAAAGAACATATTTATCCTTAATGATATCCTCTAAAATATCCCAAACAAAGGACTCGCCGGAATCAATTAGTCTTGTAGCATTTTTAACATTGTGAACATAGCCCTCGGATATTAGGCGGCCGATAACAAACGGCTTAAATAATTCCAAAGCCATGACTTTTGGCAAACCACACTGATCAAGTCGAAGTCTTGGCCCGACAACAATAACTGAACGACCGGAGTAATCGACTCTTTTTCCTAGAAGATTTTGTCTAAACCGTCCTTGTTTTCCTCTTAACATATCTGAGAGTGATCTCAATTTTCTTTTGCCACCAGCAGAGGAAGCAATTTTTCCTTTTCTAGCCGAGTTGTCGATAAGAGCATCAACAGCTTCCTGAAGCATTCTTTTCTCATTTCGGCAAATAACCTCAGGGGCACCCTGGGAAATCAGTCTTTTCAAGCGATTATTGCGGTTGATTACTCTTCGATATAAATCATTTAAATCAGAGGCAGCAAATCTTCCACCATCCAACTGAACCATAGGGCGTAAATCTGGCGGAATTACCGGTAATCTTGTTAATACCATCCAGGCTGGATCAATAGTTGCGCCATCTAGACTCTGTAGAATCCTAAGTCTCTTTAAGGTCTTGGATTTAGCTAAACCGGTTTGTTTTTCAGCAGTGACAGAAGCGCTTTTTATTTCTTCCTTGAGATCAACTTTCTTTAGTAACTCAAGAACTGCTTCAGCGCCAATACCAACCTTAATAACCTGGCCGTATTTTGAATTAATTTCGTGATAGAACTGTTCAGAGATTACTTTTCCAACTTTTAGACTGGTTAATTCGGATTTGGCGTTTTTGTAGATAGCATCAATTTCTTCTTTGCTATGCTCTAAACCGCCCTCTTTCAGTTTGGCAATGTAATCCTTGTATTCCTTCTCAAGTGCGTCGAAACTTGATTGAACTAAATCTTGGTTGACATCAAGAATTACAAAACTCGCAAAGTAGATTATCTTTTCAAGATCGCTGGCAGTGATATTTAAAACCACAGAAATAGTGCTCGAAGTGCCGCGAACATACCAGATATGGGCCGCCGGGACAACTAGATCAATATGCCCCATTCTTGTTCTTCTAACAGCTGAGCGTGTAACCTCAACTCCGCATTTATCGCAAACAATACCTTTGTAGCGAATCTTTTTGTATTTTCCGCAGTAACACTCCCAATCCTTGATCGGGCCAAAAATTCTTTCACAAAAAAGACCATCTCGCTCCGGTTTTTGCGTCCTGTAATTGATTGTCTCCGGTTTTAACACTTCTCCATGAGACCAATCAAGGATATCTTCAGGTGAAGCAACAGATATTTTAATCGCCTCAAAATCAGAAACGTTGACTTGATCTTTTACTTCTAGATTTGGCATTTTATCTCCTTGGGCAATATTTATTTATTTTAGTTATTCTTCAACTTCTTCAGACACAATATCATCCTCCATTGCGGTCTGTTCGGCACCAATCTCAGTCAACTTGCTGTCCAATTCTTCGTCATAGCTCTCTTCAGCTTCAACATTGTCGGTTTTTGGTGCAGGAGCAGTTCGAAGTGAGACAACATTTTCCTCGGTGACACTTTCTCCGCGAGTTGAGAGCAGATCAATTCTAAGACCCAAGCTTTGCAATTCTTTAATCATGACATTAAAGGCTTCTGGGATGATCGGCTTTTGAATTGGCTCGCCCTTGATAATAGACTCGTAGACTCGGCTGCGGCCAACAATATCATCAGATTTGATTGTAAGCATCTCCTGAAGTGTGTGTGCAGCACCATAAGCTTCAAGTGCCCAAACCTCCATCTCTCCGAAACGCTGTCCACCAAATTGAGCTTTACCGCCTAAAGGTTGCTGAGTGATCATGGAGTAAGGCCCAACGCTTCGAGCATGCATCTTGTCATCAACAAGATGATGAAGTTTTAAGATATACATAATACCGACAGTGGACTTTCGAGCAAACGGCAATCCGGTTCTACCATCATATAATTGCATTTTCCCATCAGTGGGCAGTTTTTGCTCTTTTAGCATTTCTTTGATTTTGTCCATACTCCAACCCTCGAAAACAGGTGACGCAATTTTGAAACCGCCAGCCGAAGCAGCTAAGCCTAGATGAGTTTCCATTATCTGACCAATATTCATACGGGAAATAACACCAAGGGGGTTTAAAATTACATCAACCGGTCGTCCGTCAGGAAGATATGGCATATCTTCTTCTGGCAGAATTACTGAAATAACACCTTTATTGCCATGACGGCCAGCTAATTTATCACCAGTTGAAATTTTTCGAAGCTGAGCCACTGAAACCTCAACCATTTGATAAACACCTGTCGGCAGCTCGTCGCCATTTTCCTTCGAGAAAACCTTGACACCAACAACCTTGCCATACTCGCCGTGTGGCAAGCGCAGGGAGGAATCTCGAACATCTTTAGCTTTCTCGCCGAAGATGGCTCGAAGCAGTTTCTCTTCGGCCGATAGTTCAGTCTCACCTTTAGGAGAAATCTTGCCAACCAGAATATCGCCTGATTTAACCTCGGCACCAATTCTAATAATTCCCATTTCGTCTAGATTTGACAAGGCTTCCTCGGAAACATTCGGGATATCTCGAGTTAATAGTTCAGGGCCAAGCTTTGTGTCTCTAACTTCGATTGAATATTGCTCGATATGGACAGAAGAGAGTTTGTGTCCGGAAACTAACCGGCTGGAAATAATAATAGCATCTTCATAGTTGGCTCCACCCCAAGAGGTAAAGGCAACAAGTAAATTCTGCCCCAGTGCTAATTCACCTTTATCGGTTGCCGATGAGTCAGCGATTACCTGGCCTGAAGTAACCTTTTCACCTAAGTTAACGATAGGGCGCTGATTAATACAAGTGCCTTGGTTAGACCGAATAAATTTTTCTAAATAATATTCATGTTCCTTGCCCTTGCTATCCTTGATTCGGATAAGTTTTGAGGAGACATGATTAACAATGCCGCTCACCGCCGAAATGACAATTTGACCGGAATCGCGGGCCGCTGCCTCTTCAACACCAGTTCCAACAATTGGAGAATCAGGCTTAATTAATGGCACAGCTTGCCTCTGCATATTTGAACCCATCAAAGCACGGGCGCCATCATCATTCTCAACAAAAGGAATCAAAGAAGTAGCCACTGAGAATATTTGTCTCGGGGAAACATCAACATAGGTAACTTTTTTAGCCTCTTCAACATCCGGCTTTCCACCTCTTCTGATAATAACCTGGCTGTCCTTGATAAAGCCTTTTTCATCAATATTAACTGAAGCATGAGCAATAACCTCTTTTTCCTCAGTCGCCGCATCAAGGTAAGCAATTTCATCGTCAACTTTTGGTTTGCCGTTAACTAAGGTTACTTTACGGTATGGGGTCTCCAAAAAACCGTACTCATTTATCTTGGCATAGCTGGCAAGATAGTTAACTAAACCAATATTTGGTCCTTCAGGAGATTCAATCGGACAAATTCTACCATAATGAGTGGCATGCACATCACGAACCTCAAAGCCCGCTCGCTCTCTAGAAAGACCACCAGGACCAGTAGCAGTCAGAGTACGTTTATGCTCAAGTTCTGAGAGCGGATTAGTCTGATTCATAAACTGTGAAAGCTGTGACGAGGAGAAAAACTCTTGGATGACAGCAATAATCGGTCGGGAGTTTACTAGGGCGGAAGGAGTAATATCTTCTGGTTCAATTACACTCATTCTGTCTTTGATTATTCTCTCGACGCGAAGTAGTCCAACTCGAATTCTTGACTGAACGGATTCACCAATTGCCCTGATTCTTCGATTTTTTAGGGCGTCTGTATCATCTTCAACCGCACCCGGAGTATTATTTAAGCGAATTATTTCTCTAACTACCGCAATAAAATCTTCTTTTCGGAAAATTCTATTCTCGGCAGTGTTGGGAACATCCAAATTAAGCCTTCTGTTCATTTTATAACGTCCAACCCGGCCAAGATCATATCTTTTAGGGTTGAAGAGAGAAGCTTCGATAAAGGATTTAGCCGATTCGGCGGTTGCCAAATCACCAGGTCGTATTCTTTTATATGTCTCAACTAAACCTTCCTCAGTGTTGGCAGCCGGGTCTTTTTCTAATGTGGCTTCAATAAATTTTATTTCTTCGCCATCATCAACATCATGGAAAAGGTCCTTGATTTCTTCGTTAGTTGAATAACCTAAAGCTCGAAGGAAAGTGGTAACAGGAATTCTTCTCTTTCGGTCAACCTTTACGGAGATAATACCCTTGGAATTAGTCTCTAATTCAAACCATGCGCCGCGAGACGGAATAATCTTCGCACCAAAGAAGTTTTGGTTATTGATACTATCGGCTGTAAAGAGAACGCCAAATGATCGAACAATCTGATTTACCACAACCCGCTCAACTCCATTGATAATAAAGGAACCCCGGCTGGTCATTAGAGGAAAATCGCCAAGGAAGACCTCGCCCTCTTTAATCTCTTTAGTTTTTTTATTAAGCAAAGAAACCTTAACTCGAAGCGGAGATTCATAGGTGAGATTTTTTTCTCTGGCGGTAATCTCGTCAATTCGTGGGTCTTCGAGATAATAATCATTGAAAGATAGGGAGTAAAGCTCGCCAGTGAAATCCTCGACAGGAGAAATCTCATCAAGTAGCTCTCTTAAACCCTCTTTGTAGAACCAATCGTATGAATTTAGTTGAATTTCGACTAAATTGGGCAGTTTTTCAAATTCTTTCTCTTCTCGGGGGAAAATTCGCTTAGTGGTCTTGTTTAAAACAGGCATTTTTCTCCTTATATTTCTTATATTTGTTTATAATGGGCACAAAACTACAAAAAACCACCCAGTTGAGGCGGGCTTTAATTTTTTCTACTTGCGATAGTTAGAACGCATTCAGGAGCTTTATATATAATGTTTAGGCTAACTGTAAAATAATGGTAACACACCAACAAACACTTGTCAACACACAAGCTTCCAATTCGTTTATTTGCCCTTATTTTATTGGTGCAGAATCAATCTGTCAAGATTTATTTTTGTATTTTTGACAGAATCATTTCAGATAACTTTGGAATATTTAAGCCTGTGACTGCCGATATTGGTAACACGGCGATTTTTTTCTTTTTGAAAAGTGAAATTTTCTCTTCCAGCTCCTCGGCCGAGACAGCATCAGCCTGACTCAAAACAACAATTTCCGGCTTTTCATTCAAGGCAGCAGAAAAGCTTTTTAGTTCATCCCGGATGATAGTGTAATTTTCGTAAGGGGACGACGCATGAGCAGCAATCAGATGAAGAAGAATGGAGGTTCGCTCAATATGCTTTAAAAATTGATCCCCCAATCCCTTTCCTTGGCTTGCGCCCTTGATCAAACCTGGAATATCGGCAATAACCACGTTTCTCCCTTTAGTTTTTAGCACACCTAAATTTGGCTCCAAAGTAGTAAAGGGGTAATCGGCAATTTTCGGCCTGGCATTCGATAAAACAGATAAAAGAGTCGATTTACCGGCATTCGGCAGCCCAATCAAGCCAACATCGGCAATTATTTTCAAAACCATTTTAATTTTGGCAGATTCGCCTCTCTCCCCTTTTTCGGCAATTCTCGGAGCTCGATTGGTTGAAGTGGCAAAATGCTGGTTGCCAAGCCCGCCTTTACCGCCCCGGGCAATTACAAATTCTTCAGTTTCTTTGACCAAATCAGCAATCAAAGAATCCCGATGATAAATTTGAGTTCCCGAAGGAACGGGTAAAATGAGATCTGAAGCACTCTTTCCTGTCTTGTTTCGCCCCATACCGCTTTGACCATTTTCAGCTACAAATCTTTTTTGGCGGTCATAAAAAGTCAGAGTATGAGCATGATTGTCAACCTTAATCTTAATATCTCCACCCTTGCCACCATCTCCGCCATCAGGCCCACCCTTGGGAATATATTTCTCGCGACGAAAAGAGACAATGCCATCACCGCCATTGCCAGCTTTTACATAAATTTCAGCTTCATCAATAAACATTTTTTAGTTAAAAAGTTTAGAAAGTATAAAGTTTATAAAGTTAGAAAGATAGGCCCAGGATATTTTTAGATCTCAAAATTTAAATGACTTTTAACCTTAAGAACTTTTCGCTTTACAAACTTATTTATCATAACATAAAAAACCAATATTTGCCAGATCAAATATGAAAAATTGTTTTGCTATTAATCCGATAGCAATATCTAGAACAAAATTAAATACTTTGCCCACACTTGGCGCTTTAAGCCTTATGCTTAGCTGTTTTATGCTTTAAGCTTTTCGCTTTATTGCTATTTAGTAAATATATCCCCGAACCACACCACCATAAGCAGAGAGAGTTCGCCGGCTGGTTACTCCCCAACCTCGGGCATTCATCTCGGAAATTGTTATCGAATTACCGTTGACGCTCTCAACAAAGGCGACATGGCCCCACCAGGACTCAGAGGTAACGACTATGGAGCCTACTCTTGGCTCTGAGCCAGTCGAATAGCCTGCCCGTTGGGCTGAGCTTAGCCAACTCTTGGCATTGCCCCAACTTGACGGTACATAGCGTCTGGTTGCGACGTAATAAGTGCAGTAGCCATATGGATAACCATTAGCTTTATTTCCAGGTTTGTAGTCTACACTCCCGGCATCTGAACGTGAACTAGCACTGCTTCGAGTGTAAGTTGTTCTTGTAGCAGCTGCCAGCTTAGCCTTTTTATCAGCTTCCTTTTTAGCAATCACTGTTGATGAAACTTCATAGCCCTTCGGCGGAATCTTGAGTTTAGCACCGGGCTTAAGCAAATTTTCATTATCAATATCGTTGAGATACTTTAAAGTATTAAGCTTAACATCAAATTTCCAACCTAGAGAGGTCAAGGTATCACCATCTCGAACAGCATAATAGACCGTGTTGATTGAGTTATCAGGAAGCGGTTCTTCTCTGTCAGTCACTACAGTTTCAACGCTAGCAGAATTTGTTAGAAAACCCTCTGATGTAGGAGAAGCTGAAAGATAGCGGTCAACAGCGAAGGAATCTGAATTAATTATGGGAGTAAACCGATCAACAGACGAGCTAACCGAAACCTGAACTTCAGGCGCGGGTGGCACGATCTGATCATAAGCAGCTTTGGCAACAACTTTGTCTTTGATGTTGGAAACTGTAACAGTGGCAACCAGTAAGGCTATAGCAAAATGAGGCAAAAATTTTCCATAAGATGAAAAACTAAATAGCCTTTTCAAATAATCGAGTATATTAAGAATTTTGTTTCCGGCGGGGGAAATACTCTTATTAAGTATTCTTACTCCAATAAAGAGATACTTATGTAAAAAATTAAATTTTTCCGTGAACCTTTCGCTTTCAAGCGAAGGAGGTTCATTTTCTTCCATTATTAAAGCCATAAAAGGATTTTATTTATAAAACCAATCTACGTTTAAGTAGTTTACCACTGCTGGAGAATTTGTCAATATTGACAGATAGTCTTTTGGGGCATCCGTTATATATTTATTCAACCGTTACTGAGAGCGTTTCGGGTTCAATTTTAACAATACTTACACCTTCAGGCAAGCTAAAACTGTCATCATTTAAGATGAAGGATATTTTATTGGCAGCATCTGGCTTTTTACCAGTAAAATCAAGCTTAGCCGAAATACCATCCGTGTTGGCTAGACTAACCGGGGCAAGAACAGTAAGTTTAACTTCTTTGGGTTCAACTGTAGCTACTTTCAATTTGCCTAGATTCTGGTATTCAAAATTCGTAACTGTCACCTGGCGCTGCACTTTCAGAGAATCAAGGGAAATGGTGACACGAACTTTGGAGCTGACATTGGATTGCATCGCCAAACCACTAGGAATAACTAAATTTATTTGTTTGTCTAAATTTGAGTCAAGATTGCTGACATCGATTTCAGCGGTTTCTATATAATTCAAATCAGACAATAAGTTCGATGATCCGGTAATGTTGACCACGCTTGGCTCCACATTGATCTTGGAAATTGTATAGCCGGACTTGACTGTGCCTTTTAGATTAACCTTTACACCAACCGTTTTGTTGTTTGAGGCCTTCACAATAGGAATAGAGGCCGAAACGTCTGATGGTGTAAATTCAACATCTTTGATAACATCGCCATTGTCGCTAAGGGCGCTTACCTCCAAGTTTTTGCTGAAATTTTCAGTTTCACCATTAAGTTTTACCTGAACAGAGGCTTCAGTAATACTTTCAATTAAGCTTCGAGGACCCCTTAATTGAACATGATCAGGTTTGATATCAACTGATCCCGCAACCAGACCCTTAGCAGCCTCTCCTTCGATTCTAGCCGAGACTGGGACTTCTTTGGTAATGATTGGCTCCAGGCTGACTAAAATTTTCTCAGGATTTTTTTGAATAATTTGAACATCGGGGACTGAAGAAGCTACAGTCAGGGGGACGTCAAAGGTGCCTTCCTTGTAGGAAGCCAGATCAATATAGGCAGAAAAAGAATCAGAAGAGAGTTTGCGCCAAATTAGAGGATCGGCGGCAATCTTAATATCGACAGCCTTTTGATCATAAATCGCAACTAAATTCGGAGGAGTATTGATAGCCTTAATGTTGATGCTGCCTGGAAATTTGCCAATATTACTTTGAGTTGAAGATACGTACAGCCACAAAACAGTTGCCGCCAACAAACAAAATATTTTTATTCCCAGGTTCTTAAATATAATTTTTTTAAGCATTTTTCTTCTGTTTTATTAACGATGCAACCAGTCTTGCCTTGAGGCGGTCAGAGGAGATCCTCCTCTCTAATTTACCGGCAATGGCGATAGAAATACTGCCAGTTTCCTCCGAGACAACTACAGCGATAGCATCGGAGCTTTCCGTGATACCAATGGCGGCTTTGTGCCTGGTTCCAAGGCCAAAGCTCACATTTGCCTCAGTCACTGGCAAGGTCGAAGCAGCCGAAACGATTTTTCCTCCAGCAATAATAACTGCACCATCATGGAGAGGAGATCTGGGAAAAAATATTGACAGAAGCATTTCTTTGGTCACTGCCGCATCAACCATGATACCATTTTCTATAAATTCCTTTAATCCGGTTTGCCGTTGAAAAATAATCAGTCCTCCAGTTTTTTTCTTCGATAATATTTCGCAAGCCGAGACAACCTCATCGATCGCCTTTTCGTAGTGATATTTGGAAAAAATCAGTTCTCCAATAAATTTGGTCCGCCCGAGCTTTTCTAGAGCCGTTCTTAATTCAGGTTGGAAAACTATTGGTATAGCAACAGTGAGCATGGTCATTAACGACCGCAGAATCCAATTTAAAAGAACCAGTTCAAAAATATTGCCAATCGCCATTAATATTAGCAACAAGAACAGTCCATACAAAATACGCATCGCTCTAGTTTCTCGGAGAAAGATAATAATCCAATAGAAAAAAACAGCCACCAGAATGATATCAAGGAGGAAGAATGGATTTCGATTAATATGTATATTGCCCAAGAAAAGATTAGCCTGCTCAGAGACTCCCATAATTTTTCCCGCTATACTCTCCTCCACAATTCCCTCTCTTTTAGCTTACGCTTTTATTATACAATACTTGCACAATAAATGAAGCAAAATTAATCTTACTTGCAAGCTCTATTCAATAGACCGATTCCTTGAAATTGTTTTATATACAATAAACTTATCATTAACCGCCACATTTGCACCATGCGGCAGGCCAAAGCCAAATTCAATCCCCGGAGTACTTATTTCTTTCGCTTCACTTTTTTCCTTGCGCAAGCTCAAAATTTTGGCTTTAAATTTCTCGTTTTTGTTTTGCAGAAACTTGATTTCGTCGCCAACCGAGGCCTTGCCTTCTTTTAATTTCCCGCCGGCAACAAAGGCTTTTTTATCATCGCGAAAAATCGCTAGCACCACTCCTTCCCCTAACTCTTCTTCAATAATCTCAGGAGGCAAAAGTTGCGAAGCTTTGCTCTTGATAAAATCTATTAATTCGTAAATTACCTGGAATGTGCCTATCTCAATTGCTTCTTTTTCTGCCATCCTTTTAGCTGCCCCGGAAACGCCGACTCTAAAACCAACTATCACACTATTTGTCGCTTTAGCTAAGGTAATGTCGGATTCAGAAATATTTCCCACTCCGTCGAGAATAGTTTTTATTACAATTTCGTCGCTCTTAATCTCTGAAATGGATTTCTTAATTGCTTCCAAAGAGCCGGTAACATCGCTTTTAATTATCAAATTTAACGATATAACTTCGGCTTTCTCGCTTTCGTCCACCCTTTTGGCGGTGGCAATATTAACGCTTGTGTTTAATTTTTGCTGCTTAAAAGAATTCTCCCTAGCTTCTTTGTCGCTTTCAAAAACAAGCATTCGCTCTCCAAAATCAGGCAAACTTTTAAGCCCTGAGACCCGAACCGGTTCACTAGGCGAGGCGGATTCAATCAACTCACCGGCAAAATTTTCCATCCGTTTGACCCGACCATAAGAAGATCCAATACTGATTGGCTGGCCTCTTCTTAAGGTTCCTGATTCAATTAAAACAACGGCCATCGGTCCGGAGCCCTTCTCCATATGCGATTCGATTACGATGCCGTTAGCTAATTCATTGGGATTAGCTTTTAATTCCAATAAATCAGCTTGAAGTAGCAGTATTTCGAGAAGTTGGTCAACGCCTTGACCGGTTTTTGCCGAAATTTCAACCATGACCGTGTCGCCACCCCAATCTTCCGGCAACAATCCTTCATCAGAAAGCTGCTGTTTTGTTTTTAAAATATCAGCTCCGGGCATATCAACTTTATTGATCGCTACAATAATAGGAACTTTATTGGCTTTAACTTGCTCAATCACCTCTTTTGTCTGGGGCATCACCCCATCAGTGGCAGCCACGATTAAAACGACGATATCAGTAATTGCAGCCCCGTGCTTGCGCATAGCTGAGAAAGCAGCATGGCCAGGAGTATCAATAAAAGTGATTGTCCTATTTTTAAGCTCTTTATTTTGAACTTCCTTCAACGTCACCTGGTAAGCTGTAATATGCTGAGTGATTCCCCCATGTTCATATTCAGCAACATGAGCACTCCGAATTTTATCTAAAAGTGTTGTTTTGCCATGATCAACATGGCCCATAATCGTTACAACTGGTGGACGCGGTTTCAGCTCTTTTTCGTTAGTTACCTTAACCTGCTCGGTTTCTTTTTGGGTAATGTTTTCGTCTTGGACAACTTCTAAATTTAGTTCCTCTCCAACAATAGCGGCTGTATCAAAATCAATAGTTTCATTGATGGTCGCCAAAACTCCTAAACTGATCAATTTAGTAATTATCATTGCAACAGGTAGGTCAGCCCTCTCTGAAAATTCCTTGACTGAAATGAATTTTGGAATCTTGACAGTCTTTTTTTGATCCAAATGAAAATTGTCAACCGGCGCTTGTTCTCGGATGTTTTTGTAATTCGAATATTTTTTCTTTGGTTTTTTTGGCATCTTTATCTTTAGGAGCTTACTATAAATTTGAACTTATTTCAACTTACGGTTATTTTTTATACCGCTTCACATCGATAGATTCACTCTTAGATGAATCGTCTTTATAGTCATTAACCTTTAATTTTAACTCGTCAGACGCTGTTGTCTCCGTTGGAGTTTCCAACTCAAGTTTTCCTTGAGTTGTATCTTCATCATCTTTAATATCATCAGGTAAAATCAACGCAATAGAAGCAACCTTATCGTTCTCTTTTAATTTTATTAAAGTCACGCCTTGGGTATCCCTGCCAAGATGTTTAATTTTTGATAATTCCATACGAATAAATTGGCCTTTTTGCGAAGCTAAAATTACATCTCCCATTTCGCCGTAGGTTATTCGCATGCCAACAATATCTCCGGTCTTTTTTGTGGTACTAGCCGCTCTAATTCCTAAACCGCCTCTTTTTTGCAGGTGGAAGTGTTTCATTGCGGTTCTCTTCCCAAAGCCATTCTCTAAGACCACCAACATATCCGGAACTTGGCTTTGATTTTTAGCGAAATCAGGCCAAAAATCATGAGGAATTATGTCCATTGTCATTACTTGGTCGCCACCTCGAAGACGCATGCCGGTAACACCGGAAGCGCTCCGCCCCATTGGTCTAACCTCTTCCTCTTGATATGAGATTGATTGGCCAGACTTGGTAACTTCGACAATCACATCATTACCATTTGAAAATTTAACCCACTTTAGTTCATCGCCATCTTTTAAGCCGATCGCGCGGATTCCGGTCTTTCGAATGTTGTTATATTTTTCAATCTCTGTTTTTTTAATTTGACCGTGCTTTGTACCCATGATGAAATAACAGTTATCGGATGCGTTGTCCTTGCTGACTGTCAAAAGAGCCGTTACAACTTCATCGGAACTTATCTGTATTATGTTAACAATTGGAGTTCCCTTTGACTGGCGCGAAGTAGCCGGCAATTCGTAAACCTTGCTCTTGTAGACATTACCCTTGTTAGTAAAGAAATAAATGTCATCATGAGTGTTGGAGCAGGAAAGATAATCAACAATATCTTCCTCTTTCGTGGTCATGCCAAGAATACCGACCCCGCCCCTGATTTGACGACGATAGGTGCCTGGATCCTGTCTCTTGATATAGCTGCCCCGAGTAAGAGAAACGATAACCTGTTCATTCGGAATTAAATCTTCAGCTGAAAACTGACCTAAAGCATGAGGAACAATTTCCGTCCGTCTTTTGTCGCCATATTTTGCAGTTACATCTTTAAGATCGTCCTTGATCAGACCTAAAATTTTCTCTGGATGGGCCAACAGATCTTTGAGGTACGCGATTAGATCAAGGATTTGTTTATACTCATCTTCTATCTTTTGCCTCTCTAATGCGGCGAGCGCTGCCAAGCGCATGTCTAGGATTGCATCTGCTTGCTTATCAGAAAGACTAAATTTTTTGATCAAATTTGTCTTGGCATCGTCTCGATTGGCAGAGGAACGGATTGTAGTAATCACTTCATCAATATGGTCAAGAGCAATTTTTAAACCTTCTAAAATATGGGCTCGATCTTCGGCTTTCTTTAAATCAAACTTGGTTCTGCGTTCAATAACTTCTTTTCGATGTTCAATATAATAGTTAAAGACATCTTTTAATGTCATTACCTTAGGGACTAAGTCCGGTGTTAGCGCCAACAGATTTACATGAAAAGCGGTTTGTAATTGAGTCAATTCAAACAAGCGATTCAAGATCTTATTTGGATAGGAGTTTTGTTTTAATTCAATTACAACTCTCAATCCTGTTCGGTCAGACTCATCTCGGATATCGGAAATACCCTCAATTTTTTTATCCCTGACAAGTTCAGCGATCTTTTCAATCAGCGCCGCTTTGTTAACCTGATAGGGAATTTCAGTAACAATGATTCTAAACCCTCGCTTGACTTCCTCTATCTCCGCCCTGGCCCTCATTACAATCTTGCCCTTGCCGGTTGCATAGGCAGTTTTTATATCTTCAATATTATAAATAATGCCACCAGTCGGAAAATCAGGGCCTTTGACATATTTAATCAAATCATCAACCCCGGCATCAGGATTATCAACAAGAAATGAGATACCATCGCATAATTCCTTCAGATTGTGCGGTGGAATATTAGTAGCCATACCAACAGCGATACCCATACTGCCATTTAAAAGCAGCTGGGGAATACGTGCAGGAAAAACTACAGGCTCTTGAGTAGTACCATCATAATTGTCCTGCCAGTTAACTGTGTCTTTGTCGATATCAGCCAACAGCTCCTCGGAAATGGCGGACATACGGCATTCAGTGTACCGCATTGCTGCAGCTGAATCCCCATCTATTGAACCGAAGTTTCCTTGGCCATCAACAAGAGGGTAACGCATCGAAAAATCCTGCGCCATTCTGACTAAGGTATCATAGGCAGCAACATCACCATGCGGATGGTAATTACCGATAACCTCACCGACAACCTTAGCTGATTTTCTATATTTGACATTATGGCGAAGTCCTGTCGCGTGCATCGCATAAAGAACCCGGCGATGGACCGGCTTCATGCCATCGCGAACATCTGGAAGAGCACGGGAAATTATTACGCTCATAGCGTAATTCAAATACGAAGTTTCCATTTCCTCGTTCAGATCCCGAGGCTTAAGACGACCAACTAAAGGATCATATCTCTCCTCAATAACAGCAGTTTCTTCGACAACGGCAGTATCTTCCATATCTTGCTGATTATTTTCAGATATTGGATCTTGTTCTAGATCTGATTCTGATTGTGTATTTTTTTCTTCAGCCATTTTACTCCAACATTATGATGAACCACTAAATATCAATATTCTGAGCTGTTTTTGCTCGAGTTTGAATAAATTTCTTGCGAGGGGCAACCTGGTCGCCCATTAACATTGAAAAAACCTCATCGGCTCTTTCAGCGTCGCTGATGGTGACTTGCAATAGAATTCGATTTTCGGGATTCATGGTTGTTGACCAGAGTTGTTCGGCATTCATCTCACCCAAACCCTTAAATCGCTGAATTGTAATACCAGTTGCTTCTTCCTTGGAGCCTTTTAGTTTTGCAACAATTTCATCGCGCTCCGAATCGGAATAAACCCAATGTTTCTCTTTGCCTTTAACCACAGAGTAAAGAGGCGGTTGAGCAATATAAATATGTCCTTTACCAATCAACTCAGGGAAATTTCGGAAGAAAAAAGTAAGAAGCAGGGTTCGAATATGTTCACCGTCAACATCAGCATCTGTCATGATAATTATTCGATGATATCGGAGCTTCGAATACTCAATATCGTCGCCGATACCGATACCGATAGCAACAATAAGCGCCTTAATCTCATCTGACGAGAGCATTCTATCTAAACGAGCCCGCTCTACATTCAGAATCTTGCCTCGAAGCGGCAAGATTGCCTGAAAATTCCTGTCTCTTCCTTGCTTAGCCGAACCACCGGCAGAATCACCCTCAACAATATATATCTCGCTTCGTTTAGGATCTTTGCTGGAACAATCGGCCAACTTGCCAGGCAGGGTCATGCCATCGAGGGCCCCTTTTCGAATAACCGTGTCTCGGGCAGCTCGGGCAGCCAATCTAGCCTTGGCCGAGAGGGAACATTTCTCAATAATTTTTTTAGACTCGGTTGGATGTTCGTCAAGATAAACAGTTAGCGCTTCCGCGGTAACCGACTCTACTATGGTTCTGACCTCAGTATTGCCTAATTTTGCCTTGGTTTGCCCTTCGAATTGCGGATCTCGCAATTTAACCGACAAAACAGCAGTCAAACCTTCTCTGACATCCTCTCCGGTTAAGGTATCTTTGGTTAGATTATTTTTCTTGGCATAATCATTTAATGCCCTGGTCAAGGCAGCTTTAAAGCCGGTTAAATGGGTTCCTCCTTCAGGAGTGTTGACGTTATTGGCAAAAGTGTAGATATGATCTTTGTAATCATCAGTATAGGCAATGGCGATCTCCACTAAAACATCATTTGTTTGTTTTTCAACATATACCGGAGGATCATTTAAAGATTGACGATTTTTATTAAGATGACGTACGTAGGAAGCAATACCACCCTCAAAATAAAAAGCGTATTGTTGCGGCCCTTCGCGTTCAATAATATCCTCATCTTCGTCCCCGCCCGCTCGCCCTGTTCGAATCTCTTCTTCTTCGTTTTCTTCATTCTCATCCTTGGGCTCTTCTTTTTTAGCAGGAGCTACCTTTTTTTCCCGTTCATCAATAACCGAAATCATTACTCCCTTAGTAAGGTAAGCCTGTTGCCGACACCGATTCAAGATGGTCTGAAAGGAAAATTCTGTTGTTGAGGTAAAAATCGTCGGATCGGGTAAGAATTGAATTGTAGTCCCCGACTCCTGCGTTTCTCCGATTACTTTAATATCGCCGAGAGGTTTTCCCTGTTTAAATTCCAAGAAATGAGCCTTTCCATCCTTCTTAACAGTTGCCTTTACCCAGATAGAAAGAGCATTTACTACAGAAGCCCCGACACCGTGTAGGCCAGCCGAAACTTTATAACCGCCATCGCCGAACTTTCCACCGGCATGAAGAACTGTAAGGACCGTTTCCAAAGCTGATTTGCCTGTCGCCTTAACCTTATCGACAGGAATGCCTCGGCCATTATCACAAACAGAAACTGAACCATCGTTATGAAGAGTTACGATAATTTTATTGCAAAAACCAGCCATTGCTTCATCAATGGCATTGTCGACAATCTCCCAAACTAGATGGTGAAGGCCATCAACACCTGTTCCGCCAATATACATGCCGGGGCGTTTCCTAACCGGATCAAGACCTTCTAGTACGGTAATTTTTGAGGCGTCATAATTATTTTCTGATCTATTTTTTTCTTCCATCCCCATCTCCAAATTATTTAGCGCAATTAAAATATTAGCACTTTTAGTGCTCTTTATAACCTCTCCAATCTTACCACGTTAAGGCCGATTCAATCAAGTCAAAAGTGGCGTGTTTCTTGTACTAAATATAATCTGGAGCTTATTTCGCCGGTTGATTTATAAAGAAGTCATACATTGTCATAACGATTGAACCAAACGCGAGAACAAAGAAAATTAACAGGACAGTCCAACCGATGACTGGAATCATCATCAATGCAATAACAACAATAATGCCTGCCAATGCTCTTATCCAATCTAAGTAGTACCCTTTCTGGCGCTTAATCCATTTAAAAAGCAGTGAACCTATAAGAATTGGCACAAGAATTGCCGCCGCAAACAGAAACAAGCAATACAAAAGCATAAAGAAAAGACTTGCCTTGATGCCGATAATAGTAAACAGCAAAAGCATTAAAATAACAGGAACGACAATGAACGAAAGAATTCCCCAACCCAGAGCGGGCCAAAATTTTAAGAAAGCCTTCTCGGTTAACCCTTTCGTTAATTTAGACAAACCGTATATAAAAAACAGGGCCAAGAGTAAAGTTCCAACCAACTCATAAAGAACCAGACTCAAGACAAACCCAGTTGAATCTTGAAATTTTTTGGCCTTTATTTGTTGAAAATCAACCCCGCCGCCTATCGTCGCATTGGGGCTGATAGTTGCCTGATTAGGAGAAGAATACGTTAGCTTGCCTGATATTGCAGCAGTGTCGCCTATCGTTAATCTTTCCACATTTTTGGCAATGACATCACTGTTAATTCGACCGCTAATAGTAATATTGCCGCCTGTAATCATGACCCTACCATTAGTTAATCCGCCTATATTCATATTTCCAGCAGCAGCAATTAAATCCCCGCCGACCACCGCCTCTGGTAAAATTACCACTGTACCGCCTCCCAATACCGCATCCTCGCCAATACTTCCATTAACACTTAAATTACCGGCAAAAGCCCTGAGATTGCCGCCAACTGTACCGCCAACTTGAGATTGGCCCGCACCAATAATAGCATCGTCCTCTACGCTGGAATTAAGGTTTACGACTCCACCGCCTACAACTAGGTCTTTTTGGATCGTTCCGTTTATTTCAACTGTTCCATTGGCAACATAAAGATTTCTTAGAGTCTCACCTGATCCAATTACCTCGGCTCCGCTCTGCGAAGATCTAAACTCTGCTGCCCGAAGACTGACTGGTATCAATAACAAAAAAACAGCCAAAATACCAAAAAACCAGGCTATTTTTCTCATAATAAATCCTTTTTTAATTAGCCTTATTTTGAGCAAAAAAGTATTCTTATTCTATAGCCAAATTTACAAGTTATCGGAGAGATTTTTTTCCACTAGTTTGATAATATCTTCTCTAAATCTGGAATCTGAGAAATTTTCTGCACTTTTCTTTATTGCAATCGAATCATATTCCTTCTGTTTAAAAGCCGTGATAGCCCCACAAAGAGAATTAACACTCTGTTCGTTAAAAAATTCACCATTTATTCCCGGTTGAACGATTTCGGCTGCACCTCCCTCTTTATAAGCAATGAGCGGCCGGCCTGAGGCGAGTGCCTCAACCATAACAATGCCAAAGTCCTCCTCAGCCGGAAAGACAAAAGCCCTGGCTTTTGCGAAATAATCCCGTTTCTCCACCTCAGAGATAAAACCTAAGAATTTAATATTTCTGTTAGCCTTAGCCACAAGTCGGCTCTTCTCTGGTCCATTGCCGATAATCACAAGCGGTAATTTTAACTGGTTAAAGGCGTCAACAACAAGATCGCATTTTTTGTAGCCGACAAGACGGCTTACATAAAGATAATAATCACCTATTTCCGATTTTTCGACCGGCTGAAATTCATCAACCGGAATCGGCGGATAGATAACTTTCGCCTCTTGCCTATAATACTTTTTAATCCTGTCAGCAATATAGTTGGAGTTTGCAATAAAATGATCAACGCGCATAGCCGCTAAGCGATCCCAAATACGTAGATTATGCGCTATTTTTTTTCGAAGTCCGGAAAATAAACCGGCATCGGCGCGGGGATCCAGTTGGGGCTCCCAAAGATAACGAGAAGGAGTGTGGCAATAGCAGATGTGAATAGTTTTCGGCTTGGTAATTATCCCTTTCGCTGCCATCGACGAACTGGAAATCACTAAATCGTATTTGGAAAAGTCAAATTGTTCAAAGGCAAATGGAGCAAGTGGAACTAGGAGTTCCCTTTTTTTAGCAATTAAAGGAAATTTTTGAAGAAAAGAAGGAATTACTTTTTTTCCTGAAAATGCCGGCATTTTTTCCGGATCATAAACAGAGGTGTAGATCGGAGCCTCCGGAAATATCTTTGACAACTCGAGAAGAACCCTTTCCCCTCCGGCCATCACCGTCATCCAATCATGGACGAGAGCGATATTCAAATTTTCCAGTGACTGCTTCATAAAGAGTCAACCAAAAAGTCATTAATATTATCTTTAAATCAAACCACAACGACCACTTCTCGATATAATATGTATCATACTTAACTCGCTCCTTTATCGAAGTATCTCCCTTCAAGCCATTAACCTGCGCCCAACCAGTCAAACCTGATTTGACCTTATGCCGGCGAAAATACTCCGGGAATTCTTGCTCAAACCTTTCAACCAGTTTGGGCTGTTCAGGCCTTGGCCCGACAAAACTCATCTCGCCCTTAAAAATATTCCAAAGCTGTGGCAGCTCGTCGAGATTGAGTTTTCGCAAAAGTAAGCCGGAGGGAGTAATACGGGTCTTCTCATCCTCCTTGGTGGTCCACTTTACACCACCCTCAAAATCGCATTTTTCGATAAACATCGATCTAAATTTATAAAAACGAAATTTTTGCTCGTCCCGCCCAATCCTGTCCGAGGCGTAAAGTATCGGCCCTTTCGAGGAGAGTTTTATAATTAACGAAATCAATACAAGCAAAGGAGAGAGAATTATTAACAGCAAACCAGAGAAAAAGATATCGCAAATTCGCTTTATGATCCTCCCCCAACCATCAAGCGGTGTTGGTTTTAATTCAATCACCGGAAGAGTCCCCAAAAAAGAACTAGTGTGATTCATTGAGAAAACAGAAAAGGTATCAGGTATATACTTAAAAACCGCATTGCAGTCACTCGTTATCTGAATAATTTCCAAAGTAGACTTTCTGCTCAGGGACGTATCAGTTAAAATCACTTCATCTACACCGAGATCTTTAATTAGTTTCCGCAAAACACCAAGAGAACCAAGGATTCGCAAACCGAACCGGCTTTCTTTTGCTGGACCATTCAGTATTCCAAGAGGAGTCACCCCCATATGGGGATTTTTCAGCATATAGGAGGTAATTGACTGGGAAATTTGATTATCACCAATTAATAAAGCCTTTTTTACACCAACTCCAAATCGCAAAAGATATCGTTTTATTGCCTTGATAACAATTCTGCCCAAAGACAAAAGCGCCAAGCTAAAAAGCCAGGTTAAGACAAGAATTATACGAGAGAAGAAAGTTGTTTTTGTGAGATATATACCGACAATCAGAAGCAGCACGGAAACTGAACTAGCGACAAAAATTCGATATACATTGCTAAAAAGCGATCCGCTATTTTGGATGTTGTATAACCCGTTGAGCGCAAATAACAGAATCCAGACAGGGATAATATAACCGGCGTAGACCAAATAGCCTCTAACACCGATATTGGCAAATTCTACGCCAATCTCAATAGAACTCCTCGCAGAGTAAGCAAAAAAGAAGGCCAGCAAAATCATGGCTATATCTAGGGGTACAAGAATGAAAGCAAAGAAAAGATCTGTCTTTTTCATTATATTTAAATATAGCTTAAAACAGGTTTTTTTTCAATGATGGAAAACTGTAGCCTTAAATTTTCAGGGCATCAATTAACGGCAAAAAATAAATAAAATTAAGGACAAAAAAATACCCCCAGATATATTGCTATAAGCGGGGGTATTTAATCAAAAACAAAAAACTTTATTCATACTTCTTTGCAACGTCCTCGCTGCAGAATTTTGTCAAAGGATGACCCTTTGGACAAGAAGCCTTTAAAGCATAGCGAACTTGTTTTGTACCGTTCTTTGTTGTTCTCTCATATTTAACAACTTTAACGGCTGAATCATCGATATCATAGTTAGTTCTGCATGCTGGGTTAACGCAATAAAATGAAACTGCCATTTCTCTTTCACCTCCTCTCCATGTTTTTTAAGTAACATTTCTTTCAACAATTAATATTTTAAGGCGGGCTCTCTCGAGTGTCAAGTTCAAAAACAGCAAAGCGCTAATTCGGTACAAAATAGGCATTTTGTTAAAATAATTAGCTTCCAAAGAGACTTTTTTAAAAAACGAGGAGATTTAACGCCTGAGACTTATCCCCAGGCTAACAGAAATATTGAGAAAATTAGTTTGAACTATCAGAAAAACCGGTGATTTTAGCAAGTTCAGCCAGACTCTTTGCGCCCTGATATTTTTGGCCTTTGTAAACCCAAGTAGGATACGCCTCAATTTTTTGAGCACTGCATTCATCCGGGTTAGCATTCTCGCCCTCTGGGTCACATTCGACATAATCAATATATTTCATAGCATCGCCTAATATTTTCTTTTGTTCCTTACAATGAGCACACCAGTACGCGCCGTAAAAAACCATGCCTTGGTCGGTTAAATACTTAGCCAACTTTTCAATGTAGGCCCCGTCATAGGTTACATCATCCCCAGTATTGGCTCCGGCAACAGTACCAGAAGTGTCGTTACTGGCAGTCGTATCCTTATCCTCGCCCTTACCAAGACTTGAAGCAAACACCAAAGCTCCGGCAACTATAATAATGACGACAGAAACAACAATAAAAACTTTCCAATTATTTTGCATTGAAACCTACCTTAAGGGCTTAATTTTCACTCTGATCATAAATAATGTTTTCTTTCTTGTCAAAAACAAACCCCGAAACTGTACCCCGGTAATAATTGCGAATAGCATCAACAGAGTTTTGTTCGTAGTTGCGAAAATCAATAATCAAGTCAGTGATTCCATCGGCGTTATAGTCTTCAACAAGAAAATTTGGTACATCGGAATAAGCGTTAATAGCTTGATTAGTTCCCTCCATTATTTTTATTTCAGTAAACTTTTGATTGTCATACTTTATTAATTGAATATTTCGGCTATGCGCTCCAACATTCCCGACGAAACAGAGCGCTTGGCCATAATTACTACCCAGATTGACAACCGGGCTAGAACAAAGAAAAATGTCTTCATCAAATCCGGTCAGTTTAAAATCGATCTTTTCGAATAAGTTTTTTTGAGTAGAAATAGTATGAATGTATTTCTCCCCCTCCTTATAAGTTTCAATTTCGAATTTGTCCTTCTGACCATCTATCATCGCATCAAAATATTTGTGGTTGTACCCCTCTCTTCCGACAAAAACATCGGCTGAGATCAAATTTGTTTTAAACAGCAATCCGAAATAAGCAAGAGTCACGCCAATTACGCCAACATAGTAGATTGCCCTCCAACGTCTCATTGGGTCCTTTGTTTGTTAAATAATCCTTAAGTTGATTATAGAACAACTTTTTTTAATAAAGCAAATGAGACAAATAGTCAGTCTGGCCAAATGATAAATTTCAACATAAAAATTTATTTTTTCCACCACTTTTTAAACCGGTCTAACCAGGCCTGAAAATCACTCCCAAACCGGTATACATTCACTCGGAATTTTCTATCCCTGGCTTCGCCAATTTTTTCTTTTATGTCTTTTGTACTTTTATGCATGCCAAAAGCATAAGAAATATTTCACAAGAAATCTTTAGATTGCAATTTAGCTCTCATTGACTTTTATAGTTTTTAATGTTATAATAATAAACAGTGGAGGATATGCAGATGCGCAAAGATGGAAAACTTCTCGGGGAAGAACCCGACGCTGCTCTGAAAGTTGGTGGCTGCGAGGCTATTGACGACGAACTCCTTCCGCCCGGGCCAGGACCATTCGTCCATAACCGGGAAACCGGAGCAACCACTTCGCTTGCAGCCTTGGCTGGAAGAGACCACGAATCGGAGGAGGAGCCGCCTTAGGCTCCCCTCCAGACAAAAAACTTCTACTTTGGGTAGAGGTTTTTTGTTTAATAAAAATTGTTATAATCAAGCCATGAAAAAAACAAGAGAAATCAAAATTGGCAATTTAAAAATTGGCGGTAATAACCCGGTAGCCGTTCAATCAATGTGCAATACCGATACAAGAAACGCTGAGAAAACGATTGAACAAATTTTGCGGCTGGAAAAGGCCGGCTGCGAGCTTGTCAGGGTAACTGTGCCGGATATGGAAGCAGCCTCCGCCATTAAAAAAATAAAAGAGAATATTCATATTCCGCTCGTTGCCGATATTCATTTTGATTACAAATTAGCACTCGAAGCGATCAAAAATGGCATCGATAAAATACGCATAAATCCAGGCAATATTGGTTCAAAAGAAAAAACTGAGGCCGTTGTCAAAGCCTGCCAAGAAAACGCAATTCCCATCCGAATAGGTGTCAATATCGGCTCATTAGAGAATGAATTAGAATTAAAATACGGTCGAACTCCAAAAGCGATGGTAGAAAGTGCCCTTCACCACGTTAGAATCTTAGAGGACTTGAATTTTAATGATATTGTCATTTCCCTCAAAGCTTCCGATGTACCAAGAACTATCGAAGCCTACAGAATGCTCTCAAAAAAGGTTGATTATCCCCTTCATCTCGGAGTCACGGAGGCAGGAACTCCCAAAACAGGCATCATCAAAAGCGCCATCGCCCTGGGCATTTTATTAAATGAAGGCATCGGCAATACTATAAGAATATCTCTAACTGCCGACCCGGAAGAAGAGGTCGTTGCTGCTTGGGAGATATTAAAAGCGCTAAAACTCCGAGTCCGCGGAACAACTTTTATCTCCTGCCCGACTTGCGGCCGAACAGAAATTGATTTAATTAGCTTAGCCAATAAAGTAGAGAAAGCGATCGCCAACATTAACAAGCCAATCACCGTGGCCGTGATGGGTTGCATTGTTAACGGTCCCGGTGAGGCCAAGGAAGCCGACATCGGCATCGCCGGCGGCAAAGGTAAGGCTATTCTATTTAAAAAAGGCGAGGTTTTAAAAACCGTTGCCGAAAAAGATATTTTTGACGAACTAATGCAAGAGATTAATAAACTTTAATCAATAATTTCAATGGCACTTGGTCGGGGTAAAACTAATTATTTGAAGCTACTTATTCTGTGAGCGACCGCTTCCACGATTTCCGGCGGCGCTGAAGTACCTGAGACAACGAGAACATTTTCAATATTTTTAAAACTTTTTTTATCAATCTCTGCTTCATCCCCCACCATTAAAGTAGGCATGACCTCTGACAATTTCGAGGCTAATTGTTTGGTATTGCTACTGGTTTTTGAACCAACCACGACGCCTAGATCAAATTTATTTTCTTTGGCATAACGGCAGATTAAAGTTACCCTGCCCTCAACAACCGGACAAATCGTTCTCCGGATTAAAATTTCCAAATCGGGGTTGTTTTTCTTGATCAGCTCAGCTGCTTGCAAAAACTCTCTCGAGGGAAAAGTGGTCTGGCTTATTAAGCTCGACTTCTGTTTCAGTTTAAGATTTAAGGCATCTTCTACAGAATTAATCACGATTGCCGAATTATCAATACAGCCATTCACGCCAATAATTTCAGCATGGTCTTTCTTTCCGAAAATAACAACTTGGTAACCATTTTTGTGATCATCAATGGCAATGTCCTGAACTTTGCGGACTGTCGGACAAGTCGCCGAAACAACTTGGAACTTTTGCTTTTTGAGCTGATTGATCTTGTCATAGCTTGCCCCATGAGCTGAAATCAAAAAATAATTATCTTCACCTTTACTCGTCTTGCTAAAATTAACCTTGGAAAGACCCTTCTCCTCTAAATCTTTTTGAACATTTTCATTATGCGCTAACGGAACATCATAATAGATCTTCTTGCCTTCCTTTTTCGCCATCTTGGCCAGATTATTAGCAACTTCAAGCGACCGCTTGAGTCCGGGGCAATAGCCGTAAAATTTTGGGATTAAAGTGACATTCATATTATTTATAATCCGTATGTTCGCTTTGAATTACTAAATGAATCTACTGCTTTCTTAATATCACTTTCAGTTATATCAGGGAAGAGCTTATCTATAAAATATATTTCGGCGAATTGACCAGAAAGAGGAATAAAAGAGGAGAGCCGATGCCGCTGCCCGGTCCGAATAATAAGATCAATTGGCTCGGAAATATCAGCAGCTTGAAGCAAAGCCTTTGGCGTGATATCCTGACCAGCCCTGGCTATTTTGCTGCTGATTCTGGCTATTTCATCCAAAAGCGACCAGTTAATCATATAAATAATAGTAAAATCTTCGTTTTTTTCTGTAGATTGAGTAAATTGATCGAAGAGCGGCTTAAATTGACTGGGCAATTTATCTAAATCACCCTTTAGAATAAATCTGATCTTTAATTCACTAAAATCAGCAACCTGCAGGTAAGCATTAAAATACTCTTCCACTTCCTTTGCGGATCTTGAAAGATTGGCAATTGAATTGACACAAATGTAAACCTTGTTTATTCCCTCTGATTTTAGAGTTTGGGCCAAGAAAGCAATTTTCTTTGCCATCGCCCGACAGCCGTCAGCAACGCTAAGCCCATTTTTCTTAGCCCACCTCCTATTACCGTCTTGAATAAACAAAATAGTTGGCTTATCAAAAGATTTCTTCATTTTGGGGTAGATTAGTATTCTCTTTTAACCATATAATCGGCGATTTCCAGCAAGAAAAATTTTCCGCTTCTTTCGAGATCCATTTTACTCATCGCCTCTTTGGCATTTTGGACATACCGTTCCGCTAAAGTATTCGATCGCTCCAATGAGCCGATTTCTCTTAAAACTGATCTAACTTCCTCTAGTTCTTGCGTGCCTACCTGTCGATTGCCAAGATTTTTTAAAATTATCTTTCTCTGCTCTTCGTCACCCCGCTCCAAAGCATCTAGGATTAGGAGAGTGCGTTTTCCTTCTCGAAGATCAGAAGTTACCGGCTTGCCTAATTTTTCCTCATTGCCAAATGTTCCCAACACATCATCTTGAATCTGGAAGGCAACGCCAAGCGGCACAGTATAGGCATCAAGGGCCGCAATTTTTTCCTCGCTGACACCAGCCAAAATTGCTCCGATTTTAAGAGGACCATCAAAAGTGTACGGGGAGGTTTTTAAACTATGGATTTTTAGCACTTCTTCTTTGGTAATATCCTTCTTTATCTCAGAGTTAACGTCCATTAGCTGGCCATAATATTCTAATTTATACATGCGGTTTAACTCAAGCAAGGCACGGCTAACATACTTGGCATCAACATTAAGTTCGGCAATGATTTCGTTACTAAAGCCGCAAGCGCTGTCACCAGCCAAGATTCCGACAGACTGGCCATAATGGAGTGGGTCAACTTTCTCCGGATAGCGCTCATTGGCGATTTTTTCATACGCTTTATGAATGGTGATTGAGCCTCGCCTTAAACTGTCGTTATCGATAATGTCATCATGAATTAATAAGAATGTTTGAGCTAATTCCATCGCCATCGAGGCTTGCATGGCAATGTTTGTATCTTTGCCGCCATGAGCCAAGTAGCTATAGTACAGAAGGGCAGCTCTCACTCTTTTTCCGCCTCGCATCGTAATATCGGAAATATTTTCAAGCATTTCACCGGCAGCCTCCGATATATCATAAGCTTCTTTAGTTTTTTGAGCTAAATACTGCGAGAGAGTGACCTCCAAGTCCCTTTTGAACCCCTGCAGCATTAATTTGACATCCCTATTTTCGTCCATCTAAACCCCCGCGATTTTCTTTTTATTTAACAATTTTATTGCTGTATCATAAATACTTTCGGCAGTTAATCCCAACTTAATTCGCAGTTCGGACATTTTGCCATGTTCAACAAATTCAGACAAGCCAATCCGTTCGACATTTGCCCAAAGATTTTCTTTCTCAAGCTCTTCCAGGATTGCTGAGCCAAAACCGCCTTCTAGAATATTTTCCTCAACAGTGATAATCAAGCCAACTTGAGCGGCTTCCTTAACCATTTTTTTATCAATCGGCTTAGCAGATCTGGCGTTGTATAACAGAACAGTTTTACCTTCTTCTTTCAGTTTTATTGCTGCCTGCTCTGCAAAATTAACCATTGATCCAAAGGCAAGAATGGCGACATCGCTGCCATTCATCAATTTCTCGGCCTCACCAATTTTTATCGTTTTAAACTCTCTGTCAATCTTAACGCCAAAACCCTCGCCCCTTGGATAGCGGACAACAACAGGGCCTTTGCCAAACTTTACAGCAGAGTAAATCATATGCTGAAGTTCATTTTCATCTTTTGGCGCCAGAATAGTAATTCCGGGCACATTTCGAAGATACGACAGGTCAAAACAGCCGTGATGGGTCGGACCATCTTCGCCGACAATTCCGGCTCTGTCCACTGCAAAAACCACTGGAATTTTTTGGAGAGCTATATCATGAACGATTTGATCATAGGCCCGTTGCAGAAAACTTGAATAAATAGCGACGACCGGATGAAAACCCTCTAGGGCTAACGCACCCGCAAAGATAACGGCATGTGATTCAGCAATGCCAACGTCATAAAAACGTTCAGGAAAACTTTTGGCAAATTCATCCAAACCGGTCCCGGCAGGCATAGCGGCCGTAATTCCAATTAATTTCTTGTCCATCTCTGCCAGCTTCATCATCGTCTTGGTAAAAATCTTGGTGTAAGTTCGACGCCTGGAAGTTTTTTCCACCTTTCCTGATTCCCACATAAATGGGGTGATCGAGTGAAATTTATCTGGTTGCATCTCAGAAAATTCATAACCTTGACCCTTTTTTGTAACAACATGGATAAGCTTGGGGCCATCGGTTTCTTTAGCTAACTTAAAAACATCAATTAATTGATTGATGTCATGGCCATCTATTGGGCCAAAATATTTAAAGCCAAGAGCATGGAAGATTGATTCAATATCCGTCGTCGGCTCGCCTTCAATTCTGATAGGCGAAAGCCTAGCCAAATATTTAGCGATTCCGCCGATATTCTTGGAAATTGACCACTTATTATCATTGAGAACAATCGTGATATTGGAGTTAAGCTCGCCGATATTATTGATACCTTCAAATGTTACACCGTTGGTAAGTGTTCCGTCACCAATAATTGCAACAACATCACCTTTTGCTTTTTTGAAATCCCTTGCTTCAGCAAAGCCAAGGGCTGCTGAGACAGCAGTCCCGACATGACCGGCGCCAAAAATATCATGTTCGCTTTCTGTGCGTTTTAAATATCCAGAGAGACCGTTTAATTTTCTAATTTCTTTAAATTGATCCCGCCGACCAGTTAAGATCTTATGGGTGTAGGCTTGGTGACCAACATCCCAGATTAATTTATCTTGTGGCGAATTATAGACATAGTGCAAGGCAAGAGTTAGTTCGACAACTCCGAGGTTAGAGGCCAAATGACCGCCATTTTTAGCGACTGTTTTAACTAGAAGATCTCTTAATTCCTCCGCTAAAAAAGGTAGTTGTTCTATCTTTAGCGATTTGTAATCGCTGAGTGAATTAATTTTGTTTAGTAACTGATAACTTCTCTTTGCGATCATAGTTTGTTATTATACCATTAAATGGTACTTTATTCAAGAGAGTATTGGGCCGTGACTCGATTATAGCTTAAGTGGACCGCAGAATAAAGAGCCTAAAATATAACACTTATTCAGAAGGCTTTCCCAAAAAGTTGGGTTTTCAATTCCTGTTCGTCATCTGAACCCAAAAGATCTATTTTTAATGCATTTAGGTTTTTAATATCTGAATTTGGCAGCCTCAAACTCGTTTGAAATAGCGATAATATTTCCTGATCAGGATCATCACCAGCAATTCGATTGATTGAAACTTTCCCACAGGAAAGACAGCGGTGAACAAGCATCAGCTCTCCGGTTTTTTTCCTGCCATATTTATCGATTCCCTCATGTTTAAAAGTTAAACCAAGCGGAGCCATCAGGCCATTGCATTTAGATTTACGGTCACCGTCTTCTTGGTCAACATGTTTCGAGAAAAGGCAAAATGGACAATGGTTACGATTTTTTGTGCCCATTGCGCTTAAAGGAAATTCCCTGCCGCAATTTTCACACTTGATATTCATAAATCCTTTGCTAATTCCAAATCTCTTTCATCAAAACCGAGCTTTTGATATGTTTTTCTGGCAACTGTATTGTCAGCCATAACAAAAAGGCGAACCCCTACACACCCCTGCTTGCGAAAATGGTCCTCTATTTTTGCCATCAATTTCTTTGCAATTCCTCGTCCCCGAAATTCGGGGCAAACATAAAGTTCGCCCACCCAACCATGATCACCCTCTTTGTGGCTCAACTTATAAAGCACATCATGCTGGTGTCGGTCAACTATACCCTGAATAAAGCCAATTATTTTGCCACCAAGTTCGGCAACAAATAATACTCCTTCCATTTTCTGGACATCTATTATGCTTTGATCAGCATATTTTTTGGTTTCATTAAAATCATTAAAAGGCCGACAGATCTTCTTTGTGTCAGTTTCTGCAAGATAATTCTGGAATCCCAAAAACAGGCCACATAAGTCTTCGTAGTCGCCAGATTGGTATTTTCTAATTTTTAATGCCTTTTTCATCATTTTTATAGTCCATTTTATCAGAAATGTTATACTTAAGAAAAATTAATACAAAATTATGGCGCAATCTGACGTTTGGGAAAATGAATACAATAAAAATCTGCTAGTGACGGGTAAAGCAGAACCACAGAGGGACATCTTAAGATTTTTGAAATTTTTAAAAAAGGCAGAGAAAAAAGAAATTAGCGGATGGCAAATTTTAGATTTAGGTTCCGGGACCGGCCGAAATACTAATTTTTTAGCAAGCCTCGACAACAGGGCAGTTGGACTGGAAATCTCCGATACCGCCTTAAAACTTGCTAAAACGAGAGCTCTTGAAGCTAAGCTAAACACTGAGTTTTTAAAACATAATATTGGTTCCCCTTATCCATTCGCCGATGAAGAATTTGATCTAATACTAGATGTCGTCTCCTCTAATTCACTAAATGAAAAGGAAAGGGCAAATTATCTTAATGAAAGCCATCGAGTTTTAAAAAAGAACGGTTATTTTTTTGCAAAAGCCCTCTGCAAAGATGGCGACAAAAATGCCCTGAATTTACTTAAGAAATATCCAGGACTCGAAAAGGATACTTATAAAATCCCCGAACTGGGTCTAACTGAACGAGTTTTTAGCAAAGAAGACTTTGTTACCCTTTACGAGCAATATTTCAAAATTATTAAGCTGGATAAAAAAACCAACTACTCGAAATTTAAAGGTACCCCCTACAAAAGGAACTATTGGCTGGCATATTTAAAAAAGGTTTCTAAATAATTGAAAAAGCAACGCAAAAAGGGTATATTTGGCGCAAAATATGACTGAAAAAAATTCTTTTAATTTAATGGGGCAACATTTCCTAATCGATGAAAAAGTCGTCTCTAAATTGGCATCTTATGCCAACAATGAGGATATTATTTTAGAGGTGGGACCAGGTAAAGGAATTTTAACAAAAGCACTTTTGAAGCAGGGCGCTAAAGTAAAAGCAGTGGAGATTGATAAGCAATTTTCTAAAGAGCTAGAGAAAATTTCAGGAGATCTGGAAATTATTTATGGCAACGTCTTAGAAACTACTCTGCCCCCCTTTGATAAAATTATTTCTTCAATGCCCTATCACATCATCGAACCATTTATTGAATTGGTTATTAAGAAAGAATTCAAAGAAGCAATCCTACTGGTTGGTGACAGGTTCGCCAAAGAAGCAATTGCCAACAATCCAAACGATCCTGATTTTGGCAAACTCTCGCTGCTTGTGCAATCTTTCTTTACTGTCGAGTATCTTGAGAAAGTTTCCAAAGAGGCATTTGATCCCCAGCCCCGAGTCAATTCAGCAATTATCAAACTAATTCCGTTTAGGCCCAATGATAAAAGTCTATTGGTCTTTCGGGAACTATTTCTTCAACGGGACAAGCTTCTTAAGAACGCCCTCCGGGAAGCATTGGTTAGAGTTTTTTCTTTAACAAAAAACCAAGCCAGAGAACTAACCAAAAATCTAAAATTATCTGCCGAAAGATTAGATGGAAATTTTGAAAATTTAAGTAACTCTGACATTTATAATCTGTATATATTGGTCTCAGCGTTGTAAAAAAATACAATTAATCTCTTTCTTGTTTGGAGATATTGACATATTGTGGTATTATAGAATTAATAGCTAAGTTGATGGAACTTCATTAAAAATCAATAGCTATAAGGGCGATCAAAAATGATTAGACCTATAGAAAATTGGTTTTTTTTATTTGACGGTAATAGCGAACTCTCACTAAGGACTTTTTGTTATTATTTATTCCTAATTAAACCTTAAGCGCAAAGACAGCGCTTATTTTAACAACCGAAATGAACGACATTCAAAAACTAAAAGACCAACGAGGATTGCCACTAGAAAAAGTCGGAATTAAAGGCATCAAAATTCCCTTGCTTTTATTCTCTAAAAGCACAAAAAGTCAACATAGCTTGGCGATAGTGGATTTTTTTACCGACCTTCCTTCAACCGCCAAAGGCACTCATATGAGCCGTTTTGTTGAAATTCTTCACCATACCGAAGAAGAATTATTTGATTTAAAAACTTTAAAAAAGCTGACCGAAGAAGCCAAGAGAGCGCTCGAATCAGAAAAAGTTTACGTTAACATTAAATTTTCCTATTCGGTTAAAAAAGAATCGCCGGTCTCCAAAAAGAGAAGCTTTAATATTTACCAATGCACGCTAACAGGAGAATTAGACGGTGAGTATAAAAATTTTCTCCAGCTAGAAATCCCAGTAATGCTTTTGTGTCCGTGCAGTAAGGCAATAAGCAAATATAGCGCCCACAACCAGAGGGCAATAGTTAAATTAAAGATCGAGCCGATAAAAAAATATTGGATTGAAGATTATATTAAAATGGTCGAGCAGGAAGCAAGCTCAGAACTTTTCGCCCTGTTGAAAAGACCTGACGAAAAATACGTTACCGAAAAATCTTACGAAAACCCCAAATTTGTCGAAGATATCGTTCGAGATGTCGCCCTCAGACTTGAGAAAAATGGTATTAAAAAATATGAAGTTTCCTGCGAGAGCTATGAATCGATCCATGACCACAATGCCTACGCCATGCTAAAAAGTAAATAAATGAAAAAACTTTATTTAACAAAAGAATTTACCTTTGACGCCGCCCACAAATTGATTGACTACCAGGGCAAATGCAAGAACTTGCATGGGCATACTTATAAACTGCAAGTGACCATTCAGGGGAAGATCCAAAAAGACGGTATGATTCTCGATTTTAGCGAACTCAAACAAATCGTTGAGCAAGAGATTATTTTTAAAGTTGACCACTCATATATTAACGATCTCTTAAAACAGCCTACCGCTGAAAACATGATTATTTGGATGTGGGACAAACTAATAAAAAAGCTGCCGATTTATGAATTAAAACTTTGGGAAACGCCAACATCTTTTGTTTCCTACAAGGGGGAAGATGATAGATAGTAACAAGTTGTTTGTTTCCGGAGATAAGGTTTTTTATTCTATTCAAGGTGAAGGACAAAGCATCGGCAGACCAGCGGTTTTTTTAAGACTCGGCTACTGCAATCTCAAATGTAAGTGGTGCGATACAAAATACAGTTGGAGTAAAGAAGTACCCGGTTTTGAAGAAATAGAAGAGTGGAGCATCAACAAGACGTTAAAAGAAATAAAAAAATTTCCAACTAATAGGTTAGTTATTACTGGGGGCGAACCGTTGTTGCAAATCAAAGGCGTTTCCAAGCTAATTGATCTGTTGCCAGACTGGACAATAGAGTTTGAAACTAATGGGACCGTTATGCCAACAAAAAAATTGCTTCGCCGTTGTCAATTTAACATCTCGCCTAAATTAGAGAACTCCGGCAATCCCGTCGAAATAAGATTGAAACCAGATGTACTGAAAGAATTAAATAACGCAAGTAATAGCACCTTTAAATTTGTGATCAAAAACCGCCTGGAAATCGAGGAAGTTTCCAAAATGGTTAAAAAATACAAGATAGATGGAAGCAAGGTTATCATTATGCCCGAAGGAATTGACCAACAGGACATGATCAAAAATACTAAGCGATTAGCGGAAGAAGCAAAGAAAACAAATTGGCGAATAGTTCCCCGCCTCCACATCATTCTTTGGGGTAACAAACGCAAAGTTTAGGCGGTCTAAAAACCAAAGTGGCCGCTCGGATATCCTATCCTTTGCGGCCACGCGACTCTGACTTTTCCCTCTGCCAGTTCGTGATTCTGTCAAGTTTCACCCCTGGCGCTCGGCCCGCCGGCTGATCCATCAGACTTTCGATTAGGCCTTTGTGGCCACCCTGTTTCTTGGGCTTTTCCTGCGGCGGTTTCTTAACTTCCCTTCCCTTCCCATGCTTCGCCATACCGAGTTCCTCCTCCCCTTGCGAATGCTGCGTTATTATACCACTGTTTAATAATTGAGTCAATGACAACTAAGGCCAATAAAAAATTATCAAAAAAAGAATTAAGCCAGTACCTAAAAGAGTACGGCTTTCTTTGGGGTCCAGAAACAAACCCATATGGCGTCGAGGGTTTTATGAGCTACGGACCAAATGGCAAAGAAATTAAGAATAAAATTGAGGAAATAATTAAGCGTGTTTTTAAAGAGGAGGACTTCTCTGAGATTGAAACACCGGTATTCTTTCCGGAAGAGGTCTATAAAAATACCGGCCATCTGGCCAACTTCAAAGATGAGCTTTTTTGCCTGAAAACCTCCGATGGCAAAAAATTAGTCGGGCGTCCGGAAATTGCCTCAACCATTCATTCCTTGTACAAACAACTACTCAGATTAAACGGAAATAAATTACCTATTAAAATTTTCCAAAGCGGCTTGGTCTTGCCAAACGACCGCCAGACAGAGTGGCAATTAAGAACCAGGCAATATACCGGACACGAAGGGCATATTTTCTATCAAAAAGAGAAATTTATTGAGAAGGAGGTTATTTCAAATCTCCAAAATTTAGCGATAAGAATTATGACAGCTATCGGACTCGATGAAAAAATGTTAAATTTCAGAGAGAAAACCGGGAAAGAAAAACCCTTCTATGCCAAGGGGGCTTATGGGCTTTATATCGACCTGTTTGGTAAAGAATTAGAATTGCTTGGTATTCAATACCGTTCTGATTATGACTTTAAAAAACTAACAAAGTTAAAGCTTAAGGATTTACCTGAAGTCTTTGAAATTTCCTTCTCAACTGATCGTCCATTTTACGCCATCATGGCAAATTCTGTTCATAAACGCGCCGATGACAGCATTTTATTAACACTTCCTCCGCAACTACAGATATACGAGATGGCCGTTTTTAATGTCGACAAAGAACAGGATTGCGAACAAAAAGTCACCGATATCCAAAGTATTCTAAAAGATAAAGGCATCAGAATTTGGGCCTCTGATACCGGTACTATCGGCCAGAAATTCAAAAGAGCCGATGCCCTGGGAATCCCCATCTCTCTCTCAATCAGCCAAAAAGATTTAAAAAGCAAGGAGTGCTTGCTTCGTGCGAGTGATAATAAAACTCAAATTGCTATTCCAGTGGAGAAATTAGCCGATTTAGCCAAAAAACTGAAAAGCAACCAGATATTTACCCGTATTAAGGCAAGCGATATAGCTGCAACGAAAGAGTAAGATGAAAAAAGTACTTTTTGTAACCATACAAGAGAAAAAATACAACTCAACCGATGAATCGTTAAAGTTAAAGACTTTTGTCAATAAAACCGATCCCGTCCTTTTTGATACTGGATTTTTAAAGCAATACTTAAAAAAACACTCCTTAACTGACTTTTCTTTTAGTTGGTATCCGGAAAATGCCCCCGGACAATGGATGAGTCAGAATATTAAGACCAAAAGCAAAGTATTAGCTCTGCCGGCGACAGAAAAATCAATTAATGATGAATTAGAAAAAGATAACTATAGTCATGTCGTTATCGCCACCTATTTAAGCGGCTATCCTGATTTTTTAAAACTTACTCAATTTCTAAGAGATAAATGGCCGAAAATAAAAATTATTGCCGCTTCTGTTGGTGCTCTAATTCACCAAACTAAAAATCTAGCCGACTACACAATCAAGGGCAACCAAGTCGACGATTTGCGAAAAATACTCGGAGAACCTGCCAATAAGCCTCTTAAACCGGTCTTTATCCCATCTTCTACAACTACTAGCTTCAAGGGGATAGTCAAGAAAAACAGATATGCGCTTTTAATCACCAGTCTTGGGTGTATGTTTGGCTGCGATTTTTGCCCTTCTACCGCCCAATTCGGCCATAGCTATACCTCAAATTTTACGGCAAATCAGATAGTCGAGGAAATAATCAGAGCTAAAAACGCGATCGCGCCTGAGGCAGACCATTTTGTGATCAGTTTGGCTGATCCCCAGGGTATGGGCGATATCAAACTTTGGAAAGAAATTTTTAAAATTTCCCAAAAGCTACCTTTTACTTGCGATCTAATCACCACAACCTCTTCAAAAATCATTCAGCAATATAACCTCAAAGAGCTAACCAGCGGACCGCTTCGAGTGACGACTATTAATATCGGAGTCGAATCTTTAATTCAGGGTTATGCCAAAAATAAAAATATGGATCTTATGTTATTGATTAAAAAAATTCAAGACTCAGGCATTAATATCGTGGCTACCTACATAGTTGGGTTTGATTGGCAAAACCACCGCAATGTCTTGGCGGAAATTAAACTTTTGAAAAAACTCGGCTCAAGCGGACATATCATTGCCAACTTGGAAATGCAACCAGGAACTCCCGTGTTTAAAAAATATCAAAAAGAAGGGCGCATCCTTGATGTTCCACCGGAACTTTTGGCCTTTTGGGGTTACCAAGCTTTCCTGCACCCTTATTTTAAAACAGGGTTTAGCGATATGCTGCCGCTTTTAAATAAAATCAGCGATTATCTATGCAAGGGCGAAGAGATTTTTAGCAAGAATCTTGAGATATTTTTAAACCGCCAAAATCCCTATGATTTGCCGATTCAGAAAAAAATAAGAACAGAGCTAAAAAAAGCCAAATCACAAAAAGATAAGTCAATGATTTACTATCAATTGGCTTTCAAGCAGATAGATCTTTTCCACCCCTATATAATTTCAACAAACTAATATGAATATTATAGACAACCTTCCACCAATTATCTGGCAAAAAATCGATAGCAGACAGGAAAAGCACCAGGTTTTACTTATTACGAGCCCCTCGGCCGAGAGGTCGGTTTCTTTGTGGTTAAAAAAGATTACAGTAGCCGAAACTATTTATATCAAAGACGAAAAAGAGGAAAGCTTTGAACTACTTCTGTCTCAAAAACATAAGGGCGAGGTTATTTATGCAATCGGTGGCGGTCAAGTGGTTGATATCGGTCGACTCTTGGCTTTCAAACTTAACAAAGAGATTATTTGCGTTCCGACCGTTCTTTCCACTGATGCTTTTTTGGTTAACTCAACTGGGCTGCGCAAAAATAACGGCGTTGTTTATGTGCCTTCGAAGAAAGCCGACCAAGTAATTATTGACACTTCTCTGCTTCAAAGCGCCCCCAAACAGCTTCATTACTCCGGTTGCGCCGATGTTCTTTCCATTTTCACAGCCTTATCGGATTGGAAATTAGCCTACAAAAAAATGGCCGAAAAGTACGAGGAAGGAACTGCCAATATTGCCAATTCAATTCTTGATTCACTCTTGTCTCAAAAATCTGAGATTAAGAAAATGTCTGAAAACGGGATCAAAGCCATTTTGGGTGGATTAATCTTGGAAGTTTGCCTTTGTAATATTTATGGCAATAGTCGGCCAGAAGAGGGTGGTGAACACTTTTTTTGCTATTGTCTGGAAAACAAACTCCCCCACAATCTTCATGGCAAGATAGTATTTCTCGGCATTTTAATTACCGCCTTTTTACAGGGGCAAGATTGGCAAAGAATAAAACACTTCCTTGACTATATTGAGTTTGATTTTTTACCAGAGGGAATTACCCAAGGTATCATCATCGAAACTCTCATGGAATTGCCGGAATATGTCATCAAACATAAGCTCAAATATAGCATCTACAATACTCTCTCCAGGAAAAAAATAACTGCTAAAGAAAGTGATATTAAAAAATTTTTATTTACAATTAATATTCAATAATTATGACGGTAAAGACAAAATTTAATGAAGATTTATTAGAAGGCCTCAAGCGAAAAGAGACAAAAAAAGTCGTACTTCTTTACTCCGGCGGCGTCGATAGCACAGCAGCCGGGGTTACTTTGAAAGAGGAGGGATACGAGATCTGTCCTCTCTACATTGACTATGGTCAATCGGCGAGAGTAGCAGAATTGTTCCTTTGTAAAAAAGGCGCTAAAAAGGCCGGTTTTAAGCCTCTTAAGGTCATCAAGACTAACCTGATGAAAGATCTTTCCAAGAGCAAGCTTTTGGGTAAGGCCGCTAAGGACGATAACGATGCTTGGGTGCCGGGACGCAATACGCTTTTTATGATTATTGCAGGGATTTACGCCCAGCAGCTCGATGCTGACGGGATTACGATCGGTTATATGCTAGATGATAACTTTGTGTTTGGCGATAATGATTATTTTCATCACAAAGCAATCGAGGAATCCCTCTCAAAATCATTCTTACGGCCATTAAAAGTTTTTATGCCGATAGTCAACAAAACCAAAAAAGAACTGATCGATCTTTTAGATAAATACCAATTAACTAAAATGACAGTATCTTGTTGGAACGCAAAGGTAATCGAGGGCAAGGTGGAGGTTTGCCATCAATGCGCCAACTGTTTAGAAAGGGATAAATTATGAAATGTCTAATTATAGTGGCCCATCCAGATGACGAAGCAATCATCGCCGGCGGCTTGATCGCCAAAATCGGCAACTTTAAGGTCTATTTTGCGACCAAAAATGAACAAGGCCGAGGCTTAGGCGTTACCCAAGAGGATAAAGTCAAATCAACACTCAAAGAAGCTCAAAATTCAGCCAAAGTTGGCAATTTCTCAATCGATTTTTTGAATTACAAGGATGCCGAACTTGTTAAATTTAAGGCTGAATTGCTTCATGACATCATTAAAATAATTCACCAAGAAAAGCCCGACATTATTATCACTCACCACCAGGATGATAATCATATCGATCATCGAACACTAGCCGAGATTGTACCTGAGGCTTCACAACAAGCTTGCTGTGATACTTTCGGCTACAAGGGGCTACCTAAAAAGCCGCTGGTGCTATGTGCCAATATAAATCTTGAGGGTAAATTCGACTTGGGTAATGTGATCGTGCCATTAGAAAAAACAGATTTGGAGAAAAAAATAAAAATGATCGGCTGTTATGCCGATCTAGCTTCCAATCATAATTCCGAGGGCGGAAGAATCGAAGATTTGATCCGAGCAAGGGCCACAATTGCTGGAGCAGTAATCGGCAAGAATTTCGGTGAATCATACACGATTCTGTCCTTTCCACTCGATCAACAAGCCTTAAAAAATATTTCAAAAATAATTTAATTGTGCCTTGGTGGGCAGCCGCAACGCGGCCGCCCACCGGCTCTATAAGTGTCGGAAAAAACTCTTCAACGAATTCAAGGCGCGGACTACCTTGCTAATCCCGCTATTGTTCAGTTTGCCAAGCGGAGTCCGTTCCAACTCGGGCGCCAACTTCAGGGATCTGACCGTCGGGATTGACGTCAGATCCAGATTTCTGGCGCTGACAGTGATTCTTTGGCCGATCAAATTCTGGAAGAACCCTTTGACCGTCTCGTTGGGCATAGTAATCATCCGCGAGGCCAGCATCCGTATCCCGAAGTCGGCCTTCTTCTTGTCCTTGCGCGTCAGGCGCATGATGACCGAATCATCGCGGCTTCTGGGATAGAATGACTCGCCCGGGATCTCTGCCACCAGCTCGACATCGAAGTATCCAGCGGTGAGCAATCCCGTTTTCGTCATCAGCGAGGGCGGGGCGGTGCAGCGGCGGTAGTATTCCTGGCCGATTGTCATGCAGATAATCCTAATATTCTTTTCACGGATCATCAGCATAAGCAACGGCTCCAAAATACTGTACGGCGGGTTGGACACGAGCTTATTGACTTCCCGCGGCCAGCTTACCTCCAATGCCGAGCCGTAAGCGACTTCCAGATTCCCGCAGGATTCCCCCACCTCTGCAAGCATGGGAGCGAACCGTTCATCGAGCTCGATGGCGTGGACAAACCCTGCTTTCCCGCAGATTTCCCGCGTGACATGGCCAGGGCCAGGGCCCACTTCCAGTACCACATCATCCGCGGAAAGATCGGCTGCTTGCATCAGTTGAGCAATCGCTTCTTCTGAAATAAGTAGATGCTGATCCATGTGGTCCGAGTCGGGCTCGATGCCATACCGCCGCAGTTTCTCCATCAGATCGTCATGCAGTGATACTGCTGTAACCATAAAACCATCCTTCCTCCGACACTACCTCTCTCATAACAGAACAACGCTTGTTTGTCAAAACTTCCAACCAACCGGTCTATAATTTAGAACTAATTATAAAATTTCCGAGATCTCTTTTTGTGGACCAACCAGATTGATACTGCAATTTCTTTTGTTTAAATATTTTAATGCAATTTGATTTATATTATCTTCTTTGATCTTAAAAATTTTTTTCAAAAATTCTTCAGACGTTATAATCTCTCCGCCTACCAACCACCGACCACACCACCATAATTTCTGCAAGGGATCGTTCTGGTTCATATTGAGATCCAATCTATACATTTTTTTGGCAACTTCCAGCTCTTCTGAGGTTATTCCCTTTTTTATTACCGCTTGAATCTCCAGCCAAAATTGCTTTATTGCTTTAGATAGATTCTTCTTGCCAACCCGAAAGGTAAAATTAAGATAGCCGGTATCACTAAAATATTCACAAAACGATTCAACAGAATAAACCAATTTGTTCTTAAATCTCAAATTGGACACCAATCTAGAGTTCCAAGTAATGGCCAGAATGTAACTTAATAATTCACAACCAACCAATTCATCTGATTTAGCCAACGAACAAATTCTAAAAGCAATTGAAATCCCGACATCTCTTGAATCTACTGGCGTTATGACTATTTTTTTAGGCTTTTTAAATGGCTCGGGCTTTATTTTGTAATTATTCTGTATTTTAAGATCGTTTTTTTTGATTGCCTGGACTATTTCTTGGGAATCACTATTGCCAAGAATTATAAAGCAAGCATTTTTAAGAGCATCCTTGGAAAAATTATCCAGGTCAGAAACAGAGATATTGTTTAATGTTTTTTTAGTACCAAAATAATCCTGCCCAAGAATACTACCGGGCCATAAGGACTTATGTTCAAGGGGCCAAAAAGTATAATCGGAAATTAAGGTTTGTTTTTCCGCCAAAATGATATCAATTTCCTTTTTTAATCTCTTTCTGTCAAAACAATTGTTTTTTATTTGCTCAAGCAATAGTTTCAAAGAAACTAACAAATCACCGGCGTCTTGGTATTGATAAAAATACATAAATTCTCTGCCCGTAAAAGCATTAGCGATAATTCCTTTTGATTCTAATATTTTTAATCGTTCTTCGGATTCCCCATCCCTTGATCCTTCTAAATACAGATGTTCAAAAAGATGAGCTAAACCCAGTTTATCCTTTGGATCATTACGGGCACCTTTTAAAATCCAAAAGGAAACAACGGATTGCAAAACAGTCGGATCATAAATGTAGATCAGATTCGCTTCTTTTCTTAAATTGTAAATTTTAAGATGGGTATTCATTTAATTATTTTTATATGGCGCGCTTAAAACCTTAAAATCAAAAAATGCAGGTAATTAATTATTGATTAATTCTTAGCCAACTACCACAATCATTATGGTAGTTGGCCAAAAAAGAGCGATGCCTCCATCCTGAAAGTTTCTTCATTGCTGGTGCTATGGATGACATTTCTCATCGGACAGGTGCCATACTTCTTTCGTATTGTTCCCTCTGCAGCTATCTCTGGGTTCCAGTGTCCCACTAGATCATTCAGTCTTGTGATTGCATTCTCCCCTCTCACAAGAAAGACCAGTGAATCACTTTCCGTTGAGAATCTAACCATCTCTGGATAGTATGATTCTCTCTGGCATGGAGCCCAAATAATCCCAACCTGCTCTGGGGTTAGCCTAATTCTTCTCCATCTTACAATTTCTAATCCGATAGATTCAATCATCCTTAGCACTTCGCTTTCAATGTTTCGCGACAGACAATCTGGCTTGAGTAATCCAAAAGAATACGAAACGCCCACCGCTTGCCCCCTCACCCTGCACTCGAGACCTTACAGGAATTGCTTGATCACCTCCTTATTTTTCTCTATACCACTAACATCACCTTGTTTCAACCGGTGACTTAACTCCCACACCGCAGATTTGTTGCTATCATATTTTAACCTTTTAATGGCCTCTGTGGCATCCACCCAACAATATTCTAAGTGCTCGTTGCTTATTTTTAAATACTTATCCGCAACCTCTACCCCAAAGGCAAATTCAGGAATCATAATTAGGTCATTGCCCCAGATTAGTCCGTGGATATTTTCAGCAGGAATAGTTGTCATTGAGGCCAGTCGAACACTTTTTGTCCCTGGACCAATTCCTGTCTCCTCAAATAGTTCTCTTTTCATCGCTTCCTCGGGGGTCTCATTGTCCTCACCGCCGCCGGCAATTCCTTGCCAAATATCCATATCTTCTCTTTTAAAAATGGCGAATAAATATCCGCTGCCATCTTTGATAAAGGGAAATATCAACACTTGAAATGGGGCCCTCATTGTTTGCCTTTCTTGGTTAAATTATTTTTTACCAGTCTATATCCAAGCCAGTATCCGGCAAAACGGGGAATGTTTAATTTTTTATCCCCACCAGTAAACCACTTAGCGTAAAGGTTATCATCAACCTCTTTTTCTAAATCCTGTTGAACCAAAGACCAGAGCCTCTCATATTCTTTCTGGGTTAAATTCTTTTGCCAGATCGGCTTCTCGCCTGTAACATCCTCGACAAATTTATCTGCCTCTCCTTCATTCACGAAAAAGTCAGATAATGTACCTTTTGTGATATCTTTACCGGACTGCAACTGTTTTGTGTGGTACAGTTCATGAAGCAATGTTTTCATTATGTTGCTCTCGCTGATAGAATCAACATTAGCCAAATCAAGGCTGATAGTCACTTCATTTTTATTATTACAAAAGCCACCGATTCCGCCGATATTTGCCAATCCTTCTGGGCTCTTGGTCTCTTTAAAAGTTACTTGAATATTCCCTAAGAATCCAGGTTGATTTTTGACAAGCAACAAAACACCCTCAACAACTTTGCTAAGTTTCCTTCTCGTCTCCGTCCCAAGTGTTTTTTGATAAACGATTTTCAACTAGAATAAATTTTGAATTCTCTAATTTATCAAATGTTGACTGACTAGAATATCCAAATATTTAACTTACTGAATTATACATTCTTCTTCAGATATCTCGACTACTCACTTTAAGGATGTTATCATGAGTTTTTGGAGTTAGCATTTCTGGTGTTAGTTCTTTTATATTAAACCATCTCGCCTCCTCTGTACCGTCTAAGGCGAGGGGATTACCAGAAACATGTTCTGAAACGAATATTAAATATAATTTAGCCTCATTGCCACTTACCAAACAATTACTCGTTAGATAAGATATGGGCTTAATTTCAATGCCCATTTCTTCTTTGACCTCTCTCTTTAAATTGTTTTCGATTATACCGTCTTCGCATGGTTCGACATCTATCTTACCACCAGGAATACACCAAAGACCAGGATAAACATCTTCGTCCATACTCCTTTTACCAAGTAGCACTTGGCCCTTGTGGTTGAAAATAATTGTGCTCACATTTACTGAATTAAAATTGTGTCTCATAATATTTCCTTTCTTATTTTTTAAGTGTGAGGCCCCCGATGTTCTTCGGATCAATGAGCACCCTTTAATACCCAGAGCGAAACAACCGACTGTAAAACAGTCGGATCGTAAATATAAATTAGATTCGCCTCTTTTCTGAAATCATAAATTTTGGGATTACTTATCATATTTTCCGAATATCATATGTGAAGTCGGTTTAAGCCCATTTTTTATCCTCCACTCGACAAATAAAGTATCACAAGGTTCCGTTATGTTATCCGTAACGCTAAAACCCAACTCCTTAGCAAATGCCAATATTTTGTCTTCTTTGCCCTCAATCTCCAGAAAATTAGCGAAGGGATATTCGTCTATTGTAAACTTAACTTTATCCTTTACAAACTCTGTTCTAAATCTCTCATAACTTGAAACCGGTTCAAATTCAAGTTGTCCAAGAATTTTCTGCATCTCCTCGGGATTATCAATAATCGTTTCATGCTCAATCTCTTTCTTAATACCATTGCGGGTAATCGGTTTCTTGTATGAAAGCTCGCTTTTTAGTTCTTAAATTCCCAACCGCACTCTCCCATCGGTTTTTTGCATTAATCGCTCTTTATTGTCAAACATTGTCGTTTTCTCGAATGTTCTTTTTTGTGTCAATTCAGCGCCAATTTCAACAATCTTCTTAGAGATTTCATGAATATCGCTTATTTTGAATTTTAATTCTATTTCGATCATCACAGCCCTAACGTTTTAGCAAACTCAATCACTTTTTCCTCTGTGATTTCGCGCTCATCAAACAATACCTCAAAAATTTTGTTCTCTATAACTGTCTCTATCAAATAAACACCACTTGAAAGACGATTATTTCTCATAAAATCATCTAAATAAACGGCCAAACTTTTAATATTTTTGGGCATCCTATCAACCTTAAAGAAAAGCCATCTCTCATTTGTATAAAAAAAATGAAATCTTACTCTGTGTCCTATTGATTTTTCTGTGATTTGTTTGATCATATCTTCTTATCAAGCTGAATACTGTATTGAGTAAAGCCATTTTTCTCATAAAAACTAACTGCATTTTTACTAAATGCATACGCAAGCACAGACAGATCAGAAATGTTTCTCTCTTTTGCCCATTTCTCCGCTTCTTTAAGCAACAAACTTCCAATTCCTTGATTTTGGTATTTGTCCAACACAGATAGTTCATACACAAAAACACGACGATACCCTCTTACTATTTCATCGCTCTTATAAGTTTCTATATCAGCATGAAGGAATCCCAAAACCTTTTTCTTGTTTTCCACAACAATAAATAGCAAATTTTCATCCTTCAACAATTCAATAAACGAATCAAGAGATAAAACTGTTCTAGGTGTTTTTTTATAACTTTTAGGTAGTTCTTTGTGGTACAAACTATAGGTTTGGTAATACAAAGAATTAACAATCTTGTAATCGTCTTTCGTTGCATTTCGGATTTTTATTTCTGGGCTATTCATAAAATATATATTACTATTAAATTTAATAAATAACCAAGATTCTTGGGGGGGTGCCCTGTCAAGCAGAACACCCCACTCGGTTTCCGATATCATCGGAATTTCGGTTTGAGGTAACTATCGCCCTTGCCGTGACCCTTGGGAGGACCCTGCCCTTTGGGCTTCTTCGTCTCATGCTTGTCACGCTTACTCTTCCAGTTTCCCTTGGATTGCGCTGGCTTATCGTGCGCCAATTTACCTACCCCCTTAAGTTTAGTCAGTGGCCAATTCAGCAAGAACTAACCATTGCCAGCCTAGTTTTACCTCAACAAAAAATCCCCATCCATACCGGAGAGGTGCTTGATCGGTTCTTCAAGCTACCTAAATATGCAGATAACTAATCAAATCGAATTACGAATAACGAATTCTTAACAATATCCACATTTTAATTCAACCTCGTGAGTTGGGCTTAGGGGCTAGTTTAATATTTTTTTGCCCAAAATAATTAGTCGAGGACTATATATAGAATACGAAGAGAAGTCATAGTCTCACAAAACGCTTATAATATTAAAATTATTCTTAAAAAACATCCTCTGCCACATTTCGTAAGTCGGATAAGGTACGTGTATTTTTGAATTATTATCAATTAACTCGAAGGTTTTGGGATCAAATTTATATTTTGATTTTTTATTTTTATAAAAATATTCGATTATTCGAAAGAGGTTATCACTGTCAATTAACAGATTTCTACCCGAAATAATATACTTGCCAATGGAACAAATTGCTGATTTTAGATTAATGCCTGCAAAATCAGAAAAGAACCAAAAAGCCTTGGTATATTTCTCTTTCAGATCTAAATTTTCAACATCACCGATGAAGTATTTTGGGTTATTTTTGCCGTTTGGTAAGGTTTCTTTTTGCGCCAAGTCGATTAAGTAACTAGAGAAATCAACTCCGTCAGCTCTATACCCTCTTTGGGCCAAATAATTAGTATGTCTTCCTTGGCCGCACGCAATATCTAGTACCCTATCGTCTTTTTTAAGATCCAGCGCTTTAATCAGGAGTCCAACATCAGTTTCAATGCTTGCAGACTTCAAAAAAGATTGGCGATCTTTTAAATAATCACCTGGTTCCCCATGATATCTTTTGTTTGAATATTTACCATTTGGGACTGTTAAATTTAGATATTAAAAATAGAGGCCGCCCCTCTCATGCTAGCTAAGCGATGAGTTTAGAGCGGCCAGGTCAGAGACCTCGCGGGTGTGCGGTATCACTCCGCCTTGTTTAACAGGGGGCTGACAACCCGAGGGTGCACCCTCATGCTCCTGCCCGAGAGGAATAACTACGGGTTGTGGCGCATACGATCACGGTTCGGCCCGCCATCGCCACGACTTTTCGATCCTTCATACTTTCCGTTCCTGTCATACAGGTTGGTAGTATGATTTTTGTTGTTGCCGGATGTAATAAACCGGCCGCCACTTCCATCCGTCCTTGAACCCGAGTGATAGTTGTTGTTCGAATTGTGGGAACTTTGATGAACTTGACCTTTTCGTCGTTCCCCGCTTCCAAAAAGCCCGTCAAACAAACCTTTCTGTTTGCCCACGATCTTACACCTCACCGCTGTTGTAGTCAACAGCTAATCCAAAGGAGGACTAACTATTGCCAACCTTGTTTTACTTCAACAAAAAATCCCCATCCATACCGGAGGGGTGCTTGATCGGTTCTTTGGTAGCCAAAGCATGAATGTCCCGATGACCTTCTTAATATTAAATTGAACAGTATCGGGATCCCGAACCCATTTGGGCTTCGGGAGATGACAGATTGTTCTGATTACACATAATAACCAACTTAGTTGCCAGTTTTAGTACAAGATGTAATTACTTGGAGTGTTTTTCTAAATAACTTATCCGCCAAGCAAGGTCATGAACTGCTTCTTTTTTGAGAGCTAAATAGGCGTTGCGGGAGGTGTAGGAGTAATCTGCCGGTGAAGTAATCCTAAACTTTGGCGGCCTTTCTCTTGATTCTGCTGACATAATCCTCACAGGATACTCTTCAAATCCCAACTCCCAAAGAATTTGGCCCTCTTCCGATTCGTAATACGCAAGCATTTTCAATAAATAATATTTTAGGTTTCTCTTAATCCTTAGATTAGGATCCTCCTGCGGTTTGAAATACTCTATTGCTTCCTTTGTAATTAGCTTGAGTGAGTCCATGGGAGTTATTTCTTCTTTCTTGGCCTTACTGGTTACTATTTTCAGCCTCAACAAAGAGCTTTCCTCTAGACGACCAGGATGATTATAGTTTTTAATTACTTGTCCAGCTTCTTCATCATTAACAACCGAAAAACCAGAAGATGCGTTGTAGATCAAATCATTAATAAAAGTAGAGAGCCAATCATAAAAAGAGTGAGTCAAAACCAACAAAAGAAACACTGTAGACAAAAATATGTAAATATTAAAAGTCAGCTGAATTCTTAACAAAATAAAAGCAATTACTAAAAATGATAGTGAAATCACAAGAGCCAGTAACTTATAAATAAAATTTCTTATAAAAATCTTTCTATTTGTAGTGAGCTCTGCATTTATAAAAAATAAATAGGTTGTAATTAAAAGATTACCTGCACTTAAACCGATAGCAAAGATAGGATTAATATTAAAATGCTTATAATAAGATACCGCCAAAGAGATCCCTACAAATATGTAAATTACCCCCGAAATGGCAGCCAATTTAGATAAATAGTCCTTTTTAGAATTTCGCCAAAAATTTAAAGAGGCTAATAAAACAAAAACACAAGCTATAAATATCACCGGTATAAATAAAGGTCCTGGTATAAAGCCCTCGGGATACTTTGGATCTTGAAGCCCTAGGCTAGAAATTTTAAGTATTTTTTGAGAACCGATATCAAGTAGATAAAAAATAATAGCCTGGATATAGCCAAAAACAAGTATTGGTTTTATTTTTTTCTCGGAGTTATCAGTAAGGCTGAGATGATAAAGCAAAATTGGAACAAAAAATAATGGAATATCATTAACTTTTTGCCATAGGATATAGACTTATTTCTGCTTGGATAATCAACGAAGTTGTGAATACAGAAGAGCCATACCCAATCAACAAGCCACCGGAAAGCCAGGCTGATTTTGAGAATGAATTAGTAGAAATACAATGAAATCCAAACCATATAAAAACGACCCCTAAAAATAGAACTAAGTAATCAAAAGATGATAATGTTAGCATTTGTTTTATTTTATAACACTTCGGTGCTTCTATGACAAATCGCCGTACTTGCTACCAATAGGTAAAGGTTGTAGAATAAAAGCAAATGAAAAGATCTATCAAATCTATTTGGCATGAGTTTATTTTTGGGGGGCACTTGCTTGCTCTAGGACCCGTAGTCATTGTGTGGACGACTAGTAAAATCCTCGGTGTTAAAACTGATTTTCAATTGCTAATAGCAGTCTACCTAATTACATATACTGTTTATTCATTTGATAGACTTATTGATTTAAATAATGAATCTTCAGATGAAAGAACATCAAAAATTAAAAGGTCATATAACTTTAGATTATTACTAGTAATAATCTCAGCTATCATATCCCTTTTATTACTCAAAAAATCTATTTTCGATCTAATTTTTGGTTCTTTGTTAATCTTATTTGGTTTAACTTACGGCATTTTTTTCAAAAAATTTACAAAGCTAATTGTTGGTTTCAAAAGTTTTTTTGTCGCCGCTATATTTGCTTCTGTTGTTATTTTTTTAATAGATAATAACGTTAACATTTATCTTATTCTTCTGATGTTCAGTTTCTTTTTTCTGCGTTGGTTTATTAATACATCGTTTTGCGACATTAAAGACAGATTACAAGACCAGAAAGAAAATCTAAAAACTTTTGCTGCTACTATGACGGAAAATAATTTTATATTTTTGATATTGGTGTTTAATCTCATATCGATAATACCAATCATATATGGTGTGATAGCAAAACTTATCCCTTCTTTCTCATTACTCATATTGCTTGTTGCCCCGTATTATTTGTTGTTAATATATTTATTGAAGAAGAGATATAATTTACAAAGCCTAACCAATGTATGGGCAGATAGTGAAACAATTATTTGGTTTGTGACAATTTTTATTGGAGGGGCATGCTCGGGTTATTTGGACAATCTTTATTTTATTCGATAATTGCAATTGGATTACTCCTTGGAATTTGGATTTTACTCTCAAATACCAAATCCAAAGTAAACTGGTTTTTCTTTGGTATAACGGTTACTATTTTGCTCTGGAATGTATTCGCGTTTCAGGGATATAGGGGTATTAGTGAAAATTTATCAACTTTTTTCTTTAGACTAAATTATGGCTCAGTAGCTCTTTATTTTCTTGCATTTTATTATTTTGCCCTCTATTTTCCGAAAGCTTCACCCCGAAGACACAGGTGGCTGGATTGGGTTGTGAATATTATATTTTCTTTGCTTGCAATTGCTTCTGTATTTACAAACCTTGTCATAAATAGCGTTTCTATACCCACAGGCGGTAAATTAATAATGCGAACCGGTTCGTTGGGCAATTTGTTTTATTTACTTACTTTTGGTCTCACGATATATATTGTTATCTCCTTATTTCAAAAGTATAAAACCCTAATAGAAGAAGAAAAATCTAAGACTAAATTTTTTCTTGTTGGGACAGTATTATATGCCGGATTTAATATTATTTTTAATATTGTTTTATCTGTTGCCTTTCCTGAAAATTACAGACTAACACAACTTGGGGACCTTTCTGCCATTTTATTCCTTGGCTTCGTAGGTTATGCGGTAATGAAACATCAATTGTTTAATATCAAATTGATAGCTACCGAATCGGTCGTTATAATTCTTTCGTTAATATTATTTATTCAAATTTTCATTTCAAATAACTTCAACGAGGGATCGATCAATGCCATCATTTGGGTCTTGGCTACATATGGAGGATATCGGCTAGTTAAAAGTGTAAGAGTTGAAATTCAACAGCGTGAGCAATTAGCCCAATTAGCGCAACAGTTAGAGAAGGCCAATGATCACCTAAAGGAAGTTGATAAACTCAAAGACGATTTTTTGTCGATGGCTTCACATGAATTAAATACACCGATTGCAGCCATTCAGGGCTATCTTTCAATGATTCTGGTTGAAAAAATGGCCGGCGTTATTCCACCAAAAGCCAAGAAATACCTTGATAGCGTCTTCACCTCTTCCCAGCGCTTGGCCCATATGGTCAAAGATCTCTTAAATGTTTCCCGTATTGAATCGAACAGAATTCATTTAATATACGAGGAAAAGCAAATCGAGGATGTGATCGAGCAGGCCGTAACAGAGGTGATGTCTAAGGCCAGAGAAGCCAAACACGCTTTAACTTTCGAAAAGCCCAAAACTAAGATACCCAAGACTTGGTTTGATGTAACGCGTATCACTGAAATAATAATAAATATTCTAGGCAATGCTATCAAATATACCGACCCGGGCGGTAAAATTACAGCGAGAGTTATGCATGATGAGGATAAAATTGTCGTCTCTGTCGAAGATAATGGCCGAGGTATTCCCAAGGATAAACAAAACACCGTCTTTGAAAAGTTCTCCCAAGTCGATGTGTTGAAAGACCAAGTTAAAGGCACCGGGCTTGGCATGTATATTTCCAAGAAATTTATCGAACTCCATAATGGTAAGATTTGGTTCCATTCCGAGGGAGAGGGCAAGGGCACAACCTTCTTCTTCTCTTTGCCAATTCTTACCAAAAAGCCCTACGATGCCCACGCAGGCGAAGACTCAGTACTACACTAAGGGATAACAGATTGAACAGATAGCAGATAAGAGTAAAACAGGTATGGAAAACAAAAAAGAATTTCTTTATCCTGAATTAACCTATAAGTTGATAGGACTTGCCTACAAAGTTGATGATCTTATCGGCTGCGGACACAACGAATTATTGTATTGTGATGCCTATGAAGAGCTGCTAAAACAAGACGACATAAAATACGCAAGAGAGGTATATTGCCCATTGATCATCAACAATAAGGTAATAAGAAAACAATATTTCGATTTCTTAATTGAAAACAAGGTTGTAATAGAGTTTAAAAAAGACGACTATCAATATCGCGAAGCATGCTCTCAGTTGTTTAAATACTTAAAATCGAGCAAATTTAGGCTAGGACTAATAATCCGATTCACCAAGTCGGGCGTAAAAATTAAACGGATACCTAACTTATATAATTAGTACCAACTCTGCCATCTGTTAATCTGTTATCCTTTGTTCAGGAAATTCGTAATCCGTATTTATTTTAGGTCTATTCCTATCCTTTGTTTCTTTTGGCTGGTGCCAAGACCAATAAAGGCCAGTCCAAGAAGAAAAGTAATCGCCAGCTCGATATAGAAATATAGGTTAATTTTGATGTTTAATAAATTCAACATTTTAATAGAGGCAGCAAGCATTTTAGCATCAAAACCCAAAACCATTAGTCTTTTTTCCACTAAATCGGGTGCATAAAATATCGCTCCTAATGCCAAAACCAGCATTATTAGTGAGGAGAATATAAATGCAAGTCCAAGCCAGACAAGTCGCACTGAGGCAATACCACTACTGATAAGAAAAAAGATAATCAAGAAAATGATCACCAAAACTCCGATAGCCAAAAGAATCTTACTAAAATTATTGACCGCAAAAACTATATCGCCCGGAACAGTAAAAATTTCATTATACATCGACTGATTGATACTTTTGGTATAAAATTTTTTATCCGGGAAAATAACTTGAAGCATCGGCGCTTTGTAATTTAGGCTAAAAAAATCTTCAATTAATTTATCGGCTGAATATTTAACGCTATTAGCCCCAACCGATCTTGAAAGTTCTTCAAAAAAATTACCTTCATTTAACGCTTTAGTATCATCCGCTATCAACGATTCTCGAATTGATCCCGAGATTTGACTATAAATTCCTGCTCCATCAGCGAGAGTTTTTATTTTATCAGGCGAAAGAATTGTTAATTTAGCATTTACAAGAAGGAAAAAGGCAGCAAACAGAAAAGCAAAAACTACCAGAAAAGGAAATGCAAATATTTTTCTAACTACCTCCATATTCACCTTTTGAAATTATTCAGCCAAAAAATTCATTCGCTTATACAGTTTTCTGGTTGCCTCAACATCTCTTTTGCAATACTCGCAGATCTCGTCTACTTTTCCTGCCAGGAAAAAGTCATAAACTTTTGATCCGTCTATCCCCTCTTCCTTCGGTGAGGTAATTCCCAAAGCCAAACAGAGCTTATGCAAACCAACCGAAGCGTTGCTCCATTTCTCCCACTCCTTCATAGTGTCAAAAATTGGCTCGGAGCGATACCGGGCAAAATTTAAATTTTTTGTCGGCTGGATCTGATTAATTATTGACCGTTTGTAAATAAACCTTAGGTCGAATTCCATCACATTATGGCCAATAAATAGGCTGGCATCTTTGGCTATAGCCCAAAACTTGCGTATAACTTCTTTTTCGTCACCAGATAGACATTCGGCAGGGTTATCATCAATTGCATAAGCGATACAAAGAATCCGACCGAATTCACCTTGAAAAGAGGTGTTTCTAAAAAAAGTTTCAAAGTCGTTTATACCTTTGACGGTTTTTCCACCATTTTTTCTCTTGGATTCCTCCCAAAAAGTCCTTATCATGTCTAGGTTTTTACCATCGGCTGGCAAAGTCTCAATGTCCAAAAACAATTTCATATATTTGGGGTAATTACTAATTCTTGCTTTAGTTTATCAGAAATTTGAATAAAGCTAAAACAGCTTTTGTAATCCTGCCAAAAAGAAAAAAAAATATTTTGGCAAAGCTCCCGTGAAAACTACCCCGACCAACTAGTACCTTATCTATGGGTTTAAATATTTTATTAATAATATTTCTATTTGGAAAGGTGGTGAAAAATATGGCAAAAATGAACGATGAACAAGGAGGAATGACCGTTCAAGAGGCAGGACGAAAGGGCGGAAAGACTACAAGCCAAACTCACGGCCATGAATTCTATCAAAAAATCGGTCAAATGGGCGGAACTCGCACAAGCGAAACACACGGCAAGGAATTTTATCAGGAGATCGGCAAAAAGGGCGGCAGCAAAGTAAGGGAGCTAATAAACGAGGGTAAAGAGGCGATGAGATAAGCAGTATAGAGTACGGAGTATAGAGTATAGAGTTATGAGTATCACCCTATACCCTAAACACTTAACACTAAACTAACTAGAAAGGTGGTGAGAAAAATGGCAAGAATGCAAAACGAGGAAAAAGGCGAGATGACAGTTGAGGAAGCTGGACGAAAAGGCGGTGAACGAACCAGCCAGACCCATGGTCATGAATTTTATGAGGAAATCGGTCACATGGGTGGTCAAAAAGGCGGCAGAACCACACTTCGCAAATACGGCCCGTCATTTTACTCGGAAATCGGCACAAAGGGCGGACATAAAGTCCGGGATTTGATCGAAGAAGGTAAAAAGGCTAAGAAAATGTAATTTATAATCTCTTAGAAAGGATTATATGGAAGAGAAAAAAGGAAAAGGCCAGATGACCGTTAAGGAAGCTGGCGAGAAAGGCGGAGAGAAAGGCGGGGAAACAACCAAGGAACGTTACGGGCATGAATTTTACGAGGAAATTGGTCACAAAGGCGGCCAAAAGGTAAAAGAGCTCATCGAAAAAGGTGAGGAAAAAGAAAAAGAAGAAAAATAAGTAATAAGCATATTAAGTATAGAGTTTGGGGTTTAGAGTACAGCGAAATAAATCTTAATTCGCAATCGAACGCTTAACACTAAACTAACTAGAAAGGTGGTGATAAAAAATGGCTAATAACAAAGGCGCAATGACAGTACAGGAAGCTGGCCGAAAAGGCGGTGAAACTACAAGCAAAACTCATGGAAGGACCTTTTACCAGGAAATTGGCAAAAAAGGCGGACATAAAGTAAGAGACCTTATAAATAGAGGTAAACAAGCTCGATAATCAGTTTTTAAATAAATATGCAAAAGGGCCGTTTTCGGCCCTTTTGCTTTGAAAAAAACAGCTAATAATTTTCTGACAGAAGCTCGAAAAAAGCTTGAGGATGGGCACAGGCCGGGCATGTATCGGGTGCCTCAGTACCAAGGTGGACATACCCGCAATTCCGACACTTCCAGTAGACTTGAGTATCACGCTTAAAAACCGAGCCATCTTCCAAATTTTTCTTGAGTTTTAGATATCTTTTCTCGTGCTTCTCCTCTATCTCCCCGATTTCCGTGAAAACTTTGGCGGCTTCAGCAATACCCTCTTTTTTCGCAATTTCTGCAAACTGAGGATACATTTTTGTATATTCAAAATTCTCCCCCGCTGCTGCTACTTCTAAATTTTTCGACGTTGACTCCACCACCGGAAAGCTAAAGTTCTCGAGTGAAGATTCGGTTGGCCCGTCTAATAATTTCATTAGTCTCTTGGCATGTTCCTTTTCGTTATCTGCGGTTTCCTCAAAAAACGCCGCGATTTGCTCTAGACCTTCTTTTCTTGCCTTAGATGCAAAGTAAGTATATTTATTCCTGGCCATGCTTTCACCGGCAATAGCTCTTAAAATATTCTTTTTTGTCTCTTCCATAAAAATCCTCATTTGCTTATTGCTTACTGCTTTATAGCTGATTATTAGATTACTTGTTCCATTGGTTCGCCGCAACAAACCAATTCCCCGCCGCCAACAGCAGTGACCTCTACTTCATTGCCACACTTGTTACAAACAAATTTCTCTCCAACCTTAGTGACATTCGCCATGATTCCTCCGCTATATTAATTTTTCGTATTTAAGCCAAAGATTCTCTCCCAAAAAGATCTCTTTTTGTTTGGTGAGACTTCAATCTTTTCTATTTTGTCCTCGATTGTTTTTTCACGAGTGACTAGGTCACTAATCTTTTTTTCAATTTGCTGAAGTCTGTCTTCGACATATGATTTAGCAAAGACAGTAAAGGCAACCAGAACAATCGGCAAACTAATCATTGAGTAGATTGAAACTACAATTTTTGAGGCATCTGTTGTTGGAACTAAATCACCATACCCAACTGTTGTAACTGTCATAACGGTAAAATAAAAAGCATCAACATAACTCCAGCCTTCCTCGATTTTAAAGTACCAGGCACCAAAGAAGATCAGGATAATAATGATAAATAAAACAGCTAAGAGATGGACAGGTGTAACGCTTTTTTTGTTCATAAAATTCCTTGATTACTCAAAGATAAATATACCAGATTAGAACCGGCCATCAAACAATTGACCGGCTATTTAATCAACACCCCCCAACTCGAGTCAAATTTTTCGGCCGGCTCCAGTGTGATAAGTCCCATCTCTGGCATATTTAGAGCAAAGCCGGTACAAGTTTGAGGCTCGATCGCAAGTCCTATGCGATAGTTTTCTTCCCCAATAGTATCAGCTGAATATAATTGCAGATAAGGCAAATTTTTGTCTTGCCAAATTGTAATTTTGGCCCTGTTGGAAAGGTTTGTTTTATTAATGCCTTCAGTATTGAAATCTAGTTCCGTAAAACAATTATCTATAACTAATGGACCGATTTTTTTGCTTTGAGAGAAATCTAATTCAGATCCGGAAAAATCTATAAGCTTGCCAGTTGGTTTTAAATTGGGGGCGAATTCCACCAGTTTTTGAGCAGTAATTTTTAAATTCAAACTATCAACTCTGTCCTCTCCGAGAGAATAATAAGGATGAAAACCAAGCCCAAACGGCGCTTTCTCTTCGCCATTATTAACAACCTGCGCTTGGCAAGTTAGGCCGTTTTCGTCAAGAGAGTAAGTAAGATACAGCGACAATGAAAAGGGGAAGCCTTTCTCAGCATATTCTTCTTTGGCCATTTTAAATAATAATTTAACCTCTGATTCCGCCTGATCAACAATCTCCCAGAGAACATATTTGGCAAATCCATGAAGAGCATGGCCATCTTTGACTCGTAAGCCTGATAGCTTGTATTTTTGACCATTAAATTCGTACTCACTATTCTCTACTCTGCCAGGAAAAGGGAAAAGAACATCCCCCATCGAGCCGGCTTTTTCTTCGTCGCTCACGTAGCCGTGGATAATTTCCTTCTTCTCGCCATTCTGCTCAAGATAATATTGCTTGATTCCACCACCAAGCTGATTGATAACTAAAACCTGATTTTGATACTTAAGTATAATGTCCGACATCTTTCTCCTTTTTGCTAATAGTATAATTTAACCATATAAAAAACACCAACTGCTTGGTTATGAATGTAAATAATCGACCAACTTATTTATCGCTATCCACAAAATGACCAAATCGAGGGTGTATAATAATATGAATAATTTATGGAAACGATGGCGATACAAGAACACAACATACCTAATATTCAGCATGGTAATTTTTTTTGTTTTTATTCTGTCATCAGAACCATTCCAAAATTTAATAAGAGGTGCATCTGGCCTAGGTTATCTTGGGGCATTTTTAAGTGGAATATTTTTTGTTTCCATCTTTACAGTCGCTCCAGCCTCAGTTATTTTATTCGACATAGCGAACGTTCACAACCCAATCATTGTTGCGGTTGCAGCAGGATGCGGAGCTGTTTTAGGAGATTATTTAATTTTTCGTTTCTTGAGAGATAAAGTTTTCGACGAATTGAATCACCTTTTCAAAGAGATGGGGGGATCATATATCAAAAGATTATTTTCCAGCCCTTTTTTTATATGGCTGATTCCTATTCTTGGGGCATTTATCATCGCCTCGCCCCTGCCAGATGAAGTAGGAATCGGATTATTGGGGCTATCGAAAGTAAAAAATTGGCATTTTGTTTTAATAACCTTTGTTTTGAATGCGGTAGGTATTTTTTTAATTATTTCTCTGGCAGGTTCATTCTGAACAATTTTTTTTAGCTTTTTCCGACACGGGAGACCAATTGTTCTCCCGACCCCACTCCGTTCGAACCCACCAACCAAAATAAAATGACCATCTTTCGATGATCATTTTATTTTGGTTCCGAGACATGGATTCGAACCATGATTCACGGCTTCAAAGGCCGCTGTCCTGCCATTAGACGATCTCGGAATATTTCTTGGCTATCATAACCCAAAATTGGCTTTTTTTCAATTCAATATTGAATCAAAAAAGCGTTTTTAAAACACCCCGGCGTACGCCGAGGTGTTACCCCACTGGTTGCCCAGTATTAGGGCCATAAATTGGGGCTTATATGCTTAGAGTAAACCGGTAAGCCGGGTTCTGTCAAGGACGGCAATCTATCTAAGCGTGAAGACCTACCACATCCTTCAAGCCGAAGTTAATATGTTCAGTCCACTTCACTTGCACCTGCCAAGGCTTGCCACAGACGCATGTCACCATGCGAACGCGTAGTCTCTTACACTACGTTTTCACCCTTACCTCCGCCAAGTGGCGGATCGGCGGTTTATTTTCTGTTGCGCTATTCTCGAACCTCACAGCCCGCTCATTTTCACGAGTGGCATTGCTCTTTGGTGCCCGGACTTTCCTCTCCTAACCCTTCAAGCTACAAGTATTCTGAATTCAGCTTATAACTTAAAGGGTTAGGAGTAGCCGTCTAGCTTACTTTAAGCATAAAAATTATACGTTTTTTAGAACTTTATGTCAAGTTGGGACGAATAAAACCATTTTATAAAATCTTTGCGATGATGGTCACTTGGCCCCAATCTCTTAATTGCCTCATAGTGCGCTTTCCCGCCATAGCCCTTGTTTGACCCAAACAAATAATCCGGCATTGTTTCGCCTAATTTTTCCATCAAATGGTCCCTGTAAACTTTGGCAACGATAGAGGCTGCCGCAATTGAGATAGATTTCGACTCGCCTTTTTCCAAGCAAAAAAACTTTCGGTCAAAGCCTCGGAAACGACGACCGTCAATTAAAGCGAAATCACAGTTTTTTAGGCCATCAAGCGCCCGTTTAAAAGCCAAGATGTTGGCCGGCCCTATGCCCATTTGATTTATTTCTAAGACACTAACTTCGCCAAAACTAAAATCATCAGCTTTCTTTTGAATGTAAAAAGATAAATCTTCCCGCTGTTGGTAAGTCAAAACCTTAGAATCATTGATCTGACGAATTTTGGGCGTGATCTTAGAGTAATCGCTAAAAACAACAGCGCCAGCCACGATGGGCCCAGCAATTGCTCCCCTGCCAACCTCGTCAACGCCAGCAATTATTGCAAAACCAAGCTCTCGAAACTGTTTTTCAAAATTAAACGAAGGACCCATATTAAATTGATTTAATTTTTAATTAGTCCCTGCCTACTGGCAGGCAGGTAATTAATCTAAACAATAATTAAAAATACTCTAACTAATGGATAATACAACAATCAAACGAAAAGTGTTTAGAAATTAATTTAGGACGATTAGAGTAATTAGGTAATTAGAGTACTTTTTTAAGGTATTGTCCCGTGTAGGAACGGCTTTCTTGCGCAACCTCTTCAGGAGTACCTTTAGCAACGATTTGACCGCCTTTGTCGCCACCCTCCGGGCCAAGGTCAATAATATAATCAGCTGATTTTATAACATCAAGATTGTGTTCAATAACCAAAACGGTATTGCCCTTATCCACCAAAGCGGAAAGTACTCCGATCAGGCGGTTGACATCATCGAAATGCAAGCCGGTTGTAGGCTCATCTAGAATATAAAAGGTTTTTCCAGTTGACCGATGAGCCAATTCTGTTGAGAGTTTTATTCTCTGAGCTTCACCACCTGAAAGAGTTGTAGCCGGTTGACCTAATTTTATATAACCAAGCCCAACATCATAAAGAACTTGGAGTTTGGGGGCAATTGTCGGGATATTTTTGAAAAATGCCAGAGCCTCTTCGACAATCATATCCAAGACATCGGCAATATTTTTACCCTTATATGTTACCTCGAGCGCTTCGCTATTATATCGCTTTCCCTTGCACTCCTCACAGGTAATATACACATCCGGCAAAAAGTGCATCTCAATCTTCAAAAGACCCTCGCCTCGGCATCTCTCACAGCGACCGCCTTTAACATTAAAAGAGAACCTTCCCGGTTTGTATCCACGAATTTTGGCTTCCGCGGTTTGGGCGAACAATTCCCTAATCAAGGTAAAAATCCCAGTGTAGGTTGCTGTATTTGAGCGCGGTGTTTTTCCAATGGGCGACTGATTAATATCAATTACCTTATCAATGTTCTTAAGACCCTTAATTTCCTTAAATTCGCCCGGTTCTGTTCTAGCCCGATGCAACGTTTTGGAAAGATGTTTTGCCAAAATATCATTTATTAAGGTAGATTTACCGGAACCAGAAACTCCAGTAACACAAGTAAGAGTATTTAAAGGAATTGCAACATTAATGTTCTTCAAATTATTTTCCGTTGCGCCAATTATTTCAATAAATTTTCCAGATCCTGGACGGCGGAACTTTGGCACTAAAATGGCCTTTTTACCAGAGAGGTATTGCCCGGTAAGCGATTCCCCAGAACCAGTAATATCCTTTGGCTCACCAGCAAAAACTATTCTGCCCCCATGCTCTCCAGCTCCCGGCCCAATATCAACCAAAAAATCAGCGCTTCTAATTGTTTCCTCGTCATGTTCTACAACGATAACGGAATTACCGATATCTCTTAGATTTAATAAAGTTTTCAAAAGCCTGGTGTTGTCCCTAGAATGTAAACCAATTGATGGCTCATCCAGGATATATAAAACACCCATTAATCCTGAGCCAATTTGGGTAGCGAGCCTGATACGCTGTGCTTCGCCCCCGGCTAAAGTATCAGCATTTCGATCAATAGTCAGATATGGCAGACCAACATCAAGCAAAAACTTCAGTCTCTGCTTAACTTCTTTAATAATCAGTTTGGCAATTTGCTTTTCTTGCTCATTAAGAACAGAGTCAATCTTTACAAAAAAGTCATGGGCATTTTCGATTGACAAGGCGGAAACATCGGAAATATTCATTCCGTTAATCAAAACTCCCAAGATTTCCTTCTTGAGGCGTTTGCCACCACAACTCCAGCAAGTTTTGGTTAGCATGTACTTCTCGATTTCCTGTTTGATGTAATCGGATTCTGTCTCTTTGTAGCGCCTCTTTAAATTCGGAATTACTCCCTCGTACCGGCCTTCGTATCCACCAATGTTGTAAACTTGGTCACCAGTACCATATAGTACAAGTTCCAAATCTTCCTTGGACAATTTCGAGATCGGCGTATCAAGATCAATGTGGTGTTTTTGGGCAGCTTCTTCTAGCATCCTAAAATACCAACCGCTAGATGAGAAATTTCTTGACCACGGTCTGATGGCCCCTTCATTGAGGGTAAGTTTGGAATTTGGCAAAACCAGATGAGGATCGATTTCTCGGAGAGTTCCCAATCCGTGACAAACAGGACAGGCGCCATGTGGTGAATTAAAGGAAAAGGAGCGAGGATTAACTTCGGGCATTGAGATGCCGCAATCAGGGCAAGCAAAAAGTTCTGAATATGTCCTTGTGGTTTTCTTTTCGAAGTCATAAATTGCTACACTGCCGCTCGCGATGTTAAGTGCTTTCTCGACTGATTCATAAAGACGACTCTTTGTTGACTCATCAACCCCCTCTTTTTCAAGCAAAAGACGATCGACTACCGCTTCAATTGTGTGCTTAATATTTTTATCAATCTCTTTTTCAAGCGCTTCCTCAATTTCCATGATAACTCCATCGAGCCGGATTCTCGAAAAACCATTTTTTGCTATCTTTTCAAGAACGTCTTTGTGCTCTCCCTTCTTGTCGACAACCATAGGCGCTAAAATTGCAATTCTTCTTGATTCCTTTGAATTTTTTGCCAAAATACTATCGGTAATCTGACCGACGGTCTGACGAGAAACCGGCTTACCGCAATTAGGACAGTGGATTTGGCCGATTCTAGCAAACAAAAGGCGAAGATAATCATAAATTTCCGTAATTGTTCCGACGGTCGAACGAGGGTTCCGTGAAGCAGATTTTTGATCAATTGAAATAGCCGGAGATAGCCCCTCGATACTATCGACATCTGGTTTCTCCATTATTCCTAAAAACTGCCGAGCATAAGAGGAAAGTGATTCGACATATTTTCGTTGGCCTTCTGCGTAGATCGTATCAAAAGCCAGCGATGATTTTCCAGAACCAGACAACCCGGTTATTACAACCAGTTTATCTCGTGGAATTTCTATTGATATATTTTTCAGATTATGGGCTCTGGCGCCTACAACCTTTATTTTATCCATGGTTTTTCAAAAATTAAAAAATCCCGCAGATTATAACATTTTTTACCTGATTATTTCAAGCCCTTATAAAATTTATCCACCTGTTGTTTTTCTGTTTTGGGCTATGCTAGTATGGACTTAATAAGTAAGAAAAAATCATAACAAACCATAACCTTAAGGAGAAAAAATGGAAAACACCATCGACACTATCGTGGGACTCAATGTCAATCTTAAAGGAAACCTTCGAAACAAGGGGTCCATCCAGGTAAACGGCAGTATCGAGGGGGAGGTTAAAAGCGACGAAAATATTATTATCGGCGAAACAGCCAACATCAAAGGGCCGGTCATTGCTAAAATCATTGAGGTTTCCGGTGAAATCAGAGGACAAATTGAAGCATCTGAAAAATTAGAACTTCAGCCGACTGCCAAGGTATTTGGCGACATCAATGCCAAGAACCTAATTATCAAACAGGGAGCGATTTTCATAGGAAAATGCTCAATGCCGTCAAATGGCGAGGAAGCAACGGAAGAAAAGAGTGAATCCAAGGAAGACAAGGAAATTAAAGAAACTAAAGAGCCTGAGAAAGAAGATAAGTTCGGATTCTTTAGCAAAAAATAAATGTACTTTTATATTTTCGACATTAAAAAATGCCGAAAAAAATCTCAGGTCGAAGATATTAAAAATTATCTCTCGATGCTGGGAATTTCCGGTGAATTCACATATCCAACAGCTGCTCTTACCTGTGAGGAACTTGTTGATTTGGGTTTAAATAAAAAATACTCAACGATAATCGCCATTGGAGGCGATGAAATTGCCAACCAAATTGCTGGTAAGCTTTGCGGCCGTCCGGAAGTAATGGGAGTAGTTCCTCTTGAAGCCACAGAACATCTAACAAATCTAATCGGCACTAATGATTGGCGAGAAGCTTGCGATAATCTGCGGTTTCGAAAAATCAGCGAAATTCATATTGGTAAGACTGGCAATGGCAAAACATTTTTAACAAATGCAATACTTGACCTATCAAACCCGATGGAGCTAACAATTGAATTTAAAGACTTTATTATCAGTGGTTTGTTTAAAAATCTTATTATTTCCAACTTTCATAACCAAATAAACAAAAGGGCGCCAAACTATTTGGACATAGTGGCAGAAAGCGAAGAGATAGAACATAACGGATTTCTCTCAATGTTTTCGGGACTTTTCAAAACTAAATCATCTAGTCAAAAGAGTTTGTCTCTTTTTCATGCAAGATCGCTTCGTATATTTGCCAAAAAATCGATAACTATCAAGGCAGGAGAAGAATCCATTACCAAAACTCCTGAATATATTGAATCAACAGATCAAAAAGTAAGAATTATTACTGCCAAAAAACTTTTTGAAGATGAGCCAGATAGCCAAAGCCAGAAGCAAGGAGATAGTTAGTTCTGTCTTCTTGGTTATCCAGTTAAGTTAAACAAACACACAACCCGGAACTCCCTACCTCATATCCCCTACTCATTATTCACTACTCATTACTATTTATCCCTGTTGACCGGAAACAGTTTTTGTGCTATTTTATAATACGATAAACAATAAACCAAGGAGAACCTTATCGCTAAGAAGGATAAGTTCGTTCGTGTTAACGAAAGAATTACTTTTTCACCTCTCACAGTAATTGATGAAGAGGGAAACAATTTAGGGGAAATGTCAAATTATGAAGCTAAAGCCCTGGCAGCCGAGCGAGGACTAGATTTGGTTGAGGTCAATCCTTCAAGCCGTCCCCCAATCTGCCGATTGATGGATTATGGCCGATACAAATACGAATTGGCTAAAAAGGAAAAAGAGAATAAGCAAAAGCAAAAAGGCTCTGAGTTAAAAGAGATCAGACTGACATTCAAGATTTCCGACCACGATATGGAATACAAGGCGAAGCAAGCACGAGAGTTCATAGATGATGGCAATAAAGTCAGAGCTACAATGCGGCTTAGGGGCAGAGAGAACATATTTGGCAATGAAGCCCAAGCTGTTTTTTACAAATTTGCCGAAATAGCGGGATTGTCATTAGAAAACAATCCTTCCCGCCAGGGCAATCAAATTTCAGCAATGTTAATTCCCAAAAAAGAAGAGAAAGAATAGGAAAAAATGAAATTAAAAACACACAAAGCAACCGTCAAAAGAATACGAGCCACCGGTGGAGGCAAACTGGTTAGACTTAAGGCTGCTAAAAGCCATCTTTTGACCCACAAGTCAGATCGAACCAAAATTTGGTTGCCGGTCGAAAAGGCTGACAGAAAAAAGGTCAAGAAATTAGCCCCCTATTTGAATTAAGGAGAAAAAATGAGAGTAAAACGCGGAACAGTCAGAAGAGCAAAACATAAGAAAATCCTTAAAAAGGCAAAGGGGTATCAAGGCCGAAGAAAATCTGTTTTTAAATTAGCCAAACAAGCTACTCTAAAGGCAGGCCAATACTCATACCGAGACAGAAAAAACAAGAAGAGAGAATTTCGGGCTCTTTGGATTATTAGATTAAATGCTGCCCTGCGGACAGAGGGATTAACCTATTCAAAATTCATTAAAATGCTGACTGATAAGAAAATTGAAATAAACCGGAAAATTCTAGCTGACCTAGCGATGAACCATCCAGAAGCCTTTAAAGCCATAGTGGCAAAGGTTAAATAATACTAGCTCTATAAACGTTTAAGGGACGCCCCGGCTTCATGCCGCGGGCGTCCCTTTTCGGTTCACCTCCTCATAACTGAACAAACCTGGTTTTCAAGAAACTATGGATCCTTACGACCTGTCGGCCAAGTGGCCCATTGTTCTCGAGGCGCATTGAAAGCGAAGGCAGCTTTGCCTCCTCCTCACATGCTCCAGTTTCATTCTGCAAGAACCAGCTCCGAATACCCTCCCCCCGCTTGTCTGTGTACTGCTTATAATCGTGAATGGATGATTGATAAACAGTGACACAGCGCAACAGAGGAAAAAGCACTCGGAGATAGGATGCTACTTCAGGCAGAGCCACGACGAGTTTCATCCTATCGTCCTGGACCGCCCTCTTTAGCGTCCTTTTGAGTATTCCCGAACGACCTGTTCTATCACCTAGCTGCCATTCATAGGCAAGCCAGAATTCTCCCTTTTCCACCGCGTGGTCAAACCCCTCAGGGGTCATCGGAACAATCTCACCACCGAACCAGAGCCTTTCTCCTGGCCTCACTCCCCTTCCATCTATATCCTTTGCTTCGGGCACCTGGACATAATGGTAGGGATAGCGATTAACCAGAGTTCTGGCGTGCCGGGATTTCCCCGCACACAGCCGGCCGGTAATAATGGCAAAATTGTCTAGGCTGCGAATAAGCGGGAGCTGACCAAGCGACTTGGAAAAATAAGGATCAAAGGCAATTCGTGAGAAATTCGCTGTTTCGACTGGCAACAGCTCATCTTCCCCCGAAAAGCACCCTTCACCCCATTCCGTGAAAAAGAGATTCGTCAAAGCCGTCAGCATTGCTCCCTCCGCCTTTTGTCTCTTGCCAAAAGTACTGATTTATGTTATCATATCAGGGCTAACTTGTCAATTAGCTTTCTTTGTTTGTTTTAACAAAACTGATCAAATTTACCTTTGTTTATTGTGAAATTTTACAAAAGGATTTGACCTTAACAAAGTTAAAATTGAATAAACTTGTAGTTTGAGAGTATCTTTATGACAAAATATTGTATAAATTGCCAAAAAGAAAAAGTTATTGAATTAAATGTCAATAATAAAAAAGTTTATTACTGCCCGCTCTGCCATACAGAAAGCGAGCGTTTTTTAGTAAAAGAGAGTGAAATAGCAACTATTATGGGGCAAGAGGGAAAAACCCATATTACAGTTGGCGCCATCATTCAAGACGGCGAAAAAATACTTTTTCTCGATCGGCGCGGTTTCCCCTATGGACTCGATTTTCCAGCTGGCCATCTTGAGTTTGGCGAGAAGCCAGAAGAAGCAATCAGGCGGGAGGTACGCGAGGAAACTGGTTTAACCATAACTTCGGCCAAGCTTGTACTGGAAACTACCTTAAAAAATAAGTGCCGCTATGGGGTCAATCAACATCTGTGGCTATTATACGAATGCACAGTCGATAATTTCCAGGCTTTTGCCAATTCTGAATCGAAAGATATATTCTGGCTGACCAAAAAACAAGCATTAAAAACAAATTTAGTTGAAAGCTGCCGCAAGCTGTTAAAACTGCCCAAAAGCACAGAGGACTTAAAACCAAGCCTTGTATTCCCGCTTGCAAAGGAAACTAATAACCCGATTTCCATATACGAAGAACAACGCGAACGCCAACAAGAGTTGTTATTTCATATCTCAAGGTCACTGTTTAAATTAGACAGCATTGATAATGTCTTGAGAGTTGCCGTCACCGAAGCAATAAAAGCCCTTGACTCATTCTCTGTCAGCATTTTTCTGCTTGATTCATCTGGGGAAAAGCTGATCTCCAAGGCTTATATTCGGCATGATAACAAATCAGTACCGACTAACTTTTCGCAATTTGACATCGGCGAGGGCGTTGCCGGATTATGCGCCTTAAATCGACAACCACTTATTATTACAGATGTAAGCAAGAGCACTATTTACACAGGTAAAGCAGATGATCACGGCGGCATTGCCTGCATCCCGATGTTTGCTAATGGCAAGCTAATTGGTGTTTTATCTGTTAGTTACGCTGAACCAAAGAAATTTAGTGAATCAGAGATTCACTTCTTGTCTATTTTGAGCAGCATGGCCGCTATTGCCCTCGAGAACAGCATCTTACTTGATAAGCAGCGAGGAAGAACTGACAATCTGGCTCAGCTATTCGGAGTTACTTTTTCCCAAGATAAAAAAATATCAGATCGGATTCAGGAGATCATTAATACTATTCCGCCGCTTTTTGAGGCGAACCTTTGTCACTTTTGGATGATAAACCGAAAGAAAAATCAGTTAGAATCGGTTGCTACTTCTGAAAGAAGCCCCAAAATATTAAAGCACATTAAGCCGATTCCGCTTAAAAGGGATTGCATCACAAGCAGAGTATTTACGAGCGGAAAACCGATAATCATCAATAACGCAGCGAACGAGAGATTGATTGCACTTCGCTACCGAAATCTTTTCTCGATTAAATCACAATTATCAGCTCCTGTTTTTGTCGGAAATTCTCCAATCGGCGTACTGCATATAGTTAACCAGAAAGATAACAATTTTACTGAAGATGACCTTAAACTAGCAATGATTGTGGGGACGAGGCTAGGCACTAAAATTGAAAACATAAAACTTTTGTCCAAAGCAAAAGTCGAGGGACAAACTCTGAAAAATGTTATCGAAAATATCAACGAAGGTATTATTGCTATAAGCCTACATTCACACAAAGTAAGAATCTGGAACCGGTACTGCGAAGAGCTATTTAATATTGCTTCAGATAAAATCGTCGGCAAAGATATCAATATTTTAAAAAAGATTGGCTTTAACCACACATTGGCAGAGCTAAAACACATCGCAGATACTGGTGAAATCGAAGATAGGTACCACGAAGAGACCCTGACCACGGCCAGCCAGGGCGAAGTAAACTTAAGTGTCAGCCTTACCTTGGCCGCTGAACCCAAACAAGATAGTACTGTTATATTAGTGGTCAGAAACGTTTCTAAAGAAAAAGCTCTAATGCGGGCTAAAAATGACTTGATATCGACAGCTACTCATGAGCTTCGAACTCCACTAACAGCCACGAAGGGCTATCTTTCCATGTTAATAAATGGAGATGCCGGACCGATTGATGGTAAGGTTAAGAAATATTCAGAAAAAGCACTTTCTTCAACTAACCGCCTGGTTAACCTGGTCGAGGACCTGCTATCAGCACTTCGGATCGAAGAAAGAAAAATTAATCTAAATCTTCAAAACTTTGACATAAACAATGTAATAGAAGATGCGGTTGAGTCATTCAAAAACAAATCAACCGAAAAAAATATTGCGATATACTTTAAGCGAACTAAAGAAGTATTTGCTTATGCTGATCCCTTAAAAACTAGGCAAGTAATCGATAACTTAATTGATAATGCTATTAAATATACCCAAGAAAAAGGTGCTATAAAAATAATGCTTGAAAATCGGGAAAGAGATGTTTTAATCAAAGTATCTGACAATGGAATAGGAATTCCCGAAAATTCTCTTGGAAACGTTTTTGATCGGTTTGTCAGAATTGAAAATCCTCTCTCAGTAAAAGCTGGCGGTACAGGCCTAGGTCTGTATATCGTTAAAAATCTTGTTGAGAGACAAGGGGGGAAAATTTGGGCAAAAAGCAAAATCAAAAAGGGCTCGGATTTTTATTTCACTCTGCCCAACTCTAATTTTTTGAATAATAATCAATAGTTGAAAGGAAGTTTATGGACGACACCAAAACAGTGCTGATAGTAGAAGATGACCTTGATCTAGTAGAGATGTACAAGGAAAAAATGAAAAATGCCGGATTTAGGGTGCTTTCGGCAACTGACGGACGCAAAGCGATTCAGCGAATAAAAGAGATCCCAGATCTTATTCTCCTTGATATTTTAATGCCCAAGCTAAATGGTTTTGAAGTCCTAAAAAAGATTAAAAAAGACGAGATAACCAAAGATATCCCAGTGATAGTTTTAACCAATGTTGGTAGCGAAAGCGTCGACAGCGACGAGAAATTAGCGATGTCGTTAGGGGCTGCTGCATATGTGATAAAATCGCTAAATACCCCAGAAGAGGTGCTAGACAGAATAAAAACAATCCTGTTATAGTCTGATATTTTATAAATAAAAAAGAGGCGCGTTTACGTCCTCTTTTTTATTTTAGAAAAACTAGAGAGAATTTTGTTCTTTTTTTAGTTAATTCGCTTACATCTTTTTTTTGAAAAAGATATTAACTCTAACTAGAAAGGTCGATCGCGACACTTCCATCCGCGTTAAGAGGAAGAAGGTTTTAAGTAATTACTTATCTCTTAGAAAGGAGCTATATGAATTTAAAAAAGACTGCCCGTGTCCTGGCCTTAGCCTCAGCTATAGCTATGACTGCCGGTACAAGTTTGGCTTATGCCTCTGTTGATGTGAACGGCGTAAGCAATACAACTGGCCCATTCTCCGAAAATGACAACCTTTTTGATGTTGAAACAAATCGGTCAGTTGATTTAGAGAACATTGGTTCTCTCGCAAATACAGTTGACTATGCAGCAAACAGCGGTGACAACATTATTGATTACAATACAACCATAGATGATGTCAGAGGCGGCAATGTTGATCTTTCGGTCAGATTTAACAATGACCTTAATCGAGATGGCTTTGCAGTACCGATGAATCTTGACAATAATCGTGTACGCGCCGATTTCAGAAACGGAACAACTGGACCAAACTCTATTAATGATAATGAATTGAATGTGGAAAAGGATTCTTCTATTGAGGTTTCGAACGAGGCGAGCATTGCCAACGATCTTACTCTCGACCTCAACACTGGAGTAAATGATGTTGATTACAATACTACAGTAGGCGATGTCAGAAGCGGCAACGTTGATGTTAACGCTAACATCCGAAATAGCGCCAACAGAAATAGCTCGGCTATTATGTGGTCAAGTCTTAACGATGGCAACGGCGATGTTAGATCGACTTTTAGAAACAATGTGACTGGTCCTAACTCTGAGAATCTAAACACTCTCAATGTTGAGGATAATTCAAGCATTGTGGCAACAAACGATGCTGCCATTGCTAATGAATTTGATATTGCTGCTAATTCTGGCTCAAATGATGTCGTTAATAATACCACCGTCGGAAATGTTAGAAGCGGAGATATCGCTGTTAGTATTACAGGTGTGAATTCGGCTAATTAAGTTTTTAGGAAAGGCTGGGTATTTCCCGGCCT